>OFMT01000601.1_pt1 | contig 31669 bp, 30 predicted proteins | sample 1541891 | NCBI WGS metagenome assembly OFMT01 (sample SAMN04209230, study PRJEB22552) | human gut metagenome | biome: gut; material: feces | host: Homo sapiens | place: USA: Oklahoma | reverse complement strand
TGTAGTCATACATTGCGGCACCTCCTTTTTGGCAACCACAACACATACCACAACTCCGCTCACAAAGCTACTGTTTTCTGAAATGTTTCTTTGACTATTGCGGCGCAAAAAATGAACACCTTGACCCACTTTACATATGGAATTTCATTGAAAATCCTTGTTGCTGCTCCGGCTCATGGTCATCCGGCTTGTGGCCGAGGGCGACGCGCTTTTGCCGCAGCCGCGCCAGCCGCTTGCGGTCGATTTGAACGCCGTTGGAAGCGGAAGCCGGAGCGTTGTCCCGGAAGATATTGCCCATGTGGTAGAGCAGCCGGGTGGCCGACAGCAGGACGGAGGGCGGCTCCTGTTCGCCGCGCTCCATGCGTTTCATGAAAAATTCCGCGTAGGCGTGGCCATTATCCCGCGCCGCCGCGAACCATTCGTAGGCGGCATCCATGTCCTTCGGAACACCTTCGCCCATGAGGTATAACTTTCCCAACAGATATTGAGCGTAGGCACTGCCGTTATCCGCGGCCTGCCGCAAATATGACGCTGCGATTTCGGCATCCTTTACCGCATTTTCACCGCTGAGATATTCCTTTCCCAGCCGGTAGGCGGCGTAGTCGTTGCCGTTGTCCGCCGAGCGTTTCAGCCAATAGATGCCCTTGGCGGGATCGTGAACGTCAGCATCGTCGGAGAGATACAACTTGCCGAGGGCGTACTGTGCCGCGTCCAAGTCCTGCTCGGCCGCGCGTTCCAACAGCTTTTGTGCTTTGGCTGCATCGGGTATCAGCAACCCACCGTCACGGTACGCCGTGCCGATGACGTATTGGGCGTAGGCGTCACCGTCCTCCGCAAGCTGCTCCAACTGCTCTGCCGCTTCATCCCGTTCCTCCAGAGGGAAACTGTCATCATTCGCTATGCTTTGCAGATCCTGACATTCATAGCTCATGCCGTAGGTACTGATCTGTTCGCTGTCATCCTGCATTTCCTCATCCTCAAAGGAAAATTTGTTCATGCGAATATGCCCCGCCTCACGGATGACGGCGTTCTTGATCTGGCGAAATTCCTTTTGCTGAGACAGCGGCGGGCGCAGACGTTTCTTCCCCTCGGAGTAGTGACCCTCCACCTGACATTGCAGTTCCCACCACGTTTGGTAGCACGTATCCACAGTAGGCAGACGCGCCATCTGATCGACGATCTCGTCCACCAGCTTTTTCATGGGCTTTGGCAGATAGCCGTAGGTTTTCTTACCGCCGACTTGACTGAGCTGCCGCGACAGATTCCAGATCATCTGCTCCGCCTCTGGATGGATGCAGGTCATCTCCTGCATTGCCTTCACCAACTCCAGCATGGCTTTTCGTGTTTCTGCCACCAGCTCGTCGCGGGACTTGCTTTTCTGCTCATAGACGTGCAGCAGCTCCTGCCGGAAGATCTGATTGGTGAGCGTGGACTTGATTTGACGGATACCATCTTTGGACAGGTATGCCTGATTCGGCTTTGCCGACCACGCCATCATGTGGACGTGAGGATGATTGCCCTCATCGTGGAATGCCGCGTACCAGCGTAAGTCCTCCGGCGGGATTTTCATCGCCGCGGCGATATCATTGCGGTGGGTACGCAGTAATGTGCGCCATGCCTCCGCGTGGTTGTAGCCAAGCCGCTCCGCGTCCTCCCAGTGGAGGGAGATGATGTGCGTCCACACGTTGCCGGTGTAGTGATCCAATTCGTCCGCGACAGCGGCGAGGTCAACGGCATCATCGTCACCGAACAGACCGTGTTCCCCCAACCGTTCCGCCCTGGGCCGCAGGGCGATGTACTTGGCGTAGCCATCCATCGAGGAGAGCCTGTCCCAATTCGATTCCAGCGTCAACGTAATGAGTACGGACGCGGTTGCTTTTGTTGGGTGCGCCGTGTAGTCCTCGTACTCCATCAGCTCTTTGGCGTCAGGGAAATCCTTCACCAGTTTTGCGATGAGTTGCGTCTGCTTATTGGTGGGCGAACGGTCATCCGGGATGATCTCCACCCGCTCCCGCGTGGCGATGTACTTGAGGTACCCGCCAGCACTTTGCCCAGCGCCGCACTTGATGTACGGACTTTTGACGATCAGCTTTGCCATGCTTCGCTCTCCAGCTCACGGAGCTTTTGTTCCAGCCGCAGTTGACCGTTGGTGCGCTTGACGGCGGCGATGCTCTTGGCACGCTCCTGCCGCAGAACTTCTTCACTCACATTCAGACTTTGCAGCACGATGGACATCGCCATGTCCATCTCCACCGCCTGTTTGTAGAGCAGCGACGCGATGCGATCCTCGAAGATCTTCAGCCGCGCGTCGATGGCAGACTGCACCGCACGGGGCAGCGTGGTGCTTTCACCTGCGGCCAGCATATCCGCGTAGCAGTTCACCGCCTTTTCGATGAACTCATTTTTGCTGCGGCAGTTATCTTCCTGATACCACCGCTCTATTTTGGCGGCTGTTTCATCCGTCATACGGAAGTTCAGCCTGTTTTCATTTTTGCTCATAATTCCCTCCAATCTGCCGTAAGGCACGCTCGTTTTCGTTGAAACACCTGGGCTTACGGGAACTAAGACGCCAGCCGCTCCAGAAGTTCTCTCAAAAGGCGCCACAATCGCCTGCACTGAACTCCCCGTCAACTGCCCGCACTGCGGGCAGAAGTGATTGGGCAGAGCGTCGGTTCCGACGCCAGCCCTTTATCCTGCTTTCTTTTTCGTCCTCGAAAAAACCGCAAAAGCGCAGGAAACACAGTCATACCAACGTATCCAACACGTTGGTCACACGGACTTCAACACCTCCGGCACAAACGGCCTACGTTTGCTTTTACAGGCGAAAGTGGGTGCACACTCGGCTTTCCGAGAAAGATCGCACACAAGGGCTCACACGCCGAAACAGGGGTGTTTCGGACGGGGGGTGGTATCACTACCCTCGGACTGTTTCACACGTTTCGGAAACCCTGCGTGGCCAGGGGGCAGAACGGCGTACTTTGCCGCTTTGGGATCTTGGCCGGGAGGTGCTCTCGAAGAACGCAGAAAGCCTTCGGGACAGCGATGCGCTTATGCGCGTCGCTGTTCCGAGGCGTCGCGGCCCCGCTGGGCTGCGTGATCTTTTTCACTTCTGCCGAAGTTGCGGCTTGTACACCCTGCGCTCAGTGCTTTCCGAATGTGCGAGACGAGGGGTGGTATCATTACCCTCGGCGTGCTCTGTGTGCTGTTGAAACACTCGGCGCCCGCTTGTCAAAGTGACTCATTTGTCGTTTTCTGAGGTCGGATGGGTGCCGCTCCCTGTACGGTATTTTTTCTGACATTTCTGCCAGAAAAATTCGGTTGTGAACTCTTCCGTCATATTATGGTATGATAAAATTCACAAATACCAATTTGCGCATTATGCGGCGGGCATCTCTGCACCGGTCTCCGCAGAAGCTGTTTCAGCGGATGCATCTGCCGCCGTTCCAAGGGGGTTACCGGAGGCATCGACATAAATCCAATCGATTTTATATTCCTCCCCCACGGCTTCTCCGATATTTTTGATGTACTCTTCCAACAGGCTTTTAGCTCTCTGTTGGGCGTTGGCAAGCAATGTCTTGTCCTTGGCCGCCGTTTCTTCCAACTGGCGCTGTGCTTCAGAAACAGCCAAAACCTCGTCCGCCGCCTCGACCTGCGCCGAGTTTTCATCCACAATATAGGAATTTTGAGAAAGGGACTCGGAGTCCACCGTGCATTTCAGCACCTTTGCCTCTGGAATTGTAATAGTGACCTGCATATCTTCTACTTCTACTTTTACCAGAGAGACATCAATCCCCATCCGGACAATACCGCTGTACTCTATCCAGAAGTGCTTATCCTTTTTTCCAATGCCCAGAAAGCCTTTCTGTGCATCCTCTTCAAAATACTTCGCCACATTATGGTAGTAGCAGTCCATAGTGGACAGCTCGCAGATGGCCCGCATTTCCGTCACGTCGAGTTCCACCGTGGGGGCTTCCTCTTTCTGGCCGCAGGCAGTGCAGCCAAGGAGCGCGGCAAGCGCCAGAAGCAGCGCAATCATTTTCTTCATACGGCACCTCCTCATTCGATCACTAACTGGTAACCATCGCCCAGCTGATCTACAATGGGTTTGGTCAGAGCTTTCAGCACATTCTCGGCATTTTGTTTGGCCAGTTCACAAATAGCGGTCTGCTGTTCGCTTTCCTGCCGGACATCCTCCTCACAAGCCTTATAGGCAGCCTCCGTCACTCCGGATTTGTCGGCCTTTTGGTTCAGAAAGATAAAGTCCAGTGAGGACATCTCCACACTTTGATTAGTAATATGCGCTTCCGGCACCTTCAAGGTGATAGTTTTCTGTTCCTCATCCATGGAGATCTCAACCTTTTGAAAGTCGATTCCCGCGTTCACCGTTGCCTCATAGGAAACATAGTAGTCAATCTTCTCCGGCTTTTTCTCGTTTGCCACCCGAGCAATTCCGTTATAAACCGCCGTAAATGTGGACAGTTCACTAACATTGATGATTCTTTCCAGCGTGGACTTGTTAAACACCTGCGGCTGTGGCTCCTCCCGGCCGCTCGTCTGCAACAACACTGCAACCGTCGCAATAGCAACGAGAATCACCACGGCGGCGATTACGAGCACCTTCGGTTTAACCAACAGTTTTGCGAAGGGATGCCGCCCTGCCTCGGCTTTGTCCTTCAGGGGCTGTTGAACTTGAGATGCCTGCGGCTCCGTGGTCTGCGGCTGCTCCTGTTTTTCTGTATTCATGATCTGTCTCTCCTTTGCCTGATTTGTATTCTCCTTGTCGTAATTTCTTTGAATTCAGTATATCATATTTAAGGCAATGTGCAAGCCACCAGAACTGGCAGGTTGTCTTTTTTATCCATTGTGAGCAGTTGCATGAATCCCGGCTGCTCAAACGTCCCCTTTCAGCAGCGCCAGAATCAGCAGTAGCAGACCGGAGGGCACCAGCAGCATCATACCTCCGGCGCAGAGCAATCCGGCAGCCAGTATGGGCAGGGCGGCGGCCAGCAGAAGAATCGCAACAACCTTGACCACTCCCCATGCAAGCCTGAACAGCAATCCGGATACCTTTCCCATCAGCCACAGGAATAGAAGAACACCTATCACTTCCAGCATTTTCCATCACGCCCCAGTCCAAATTGTTCAAGCAGGGCGGTGCAAACTGCGCCGCCCTGCCGTTTTAACCTCTTTACCATGCCTGTGCCGAGAATTCGACTGCGTCATGCTCCGGCCACGCAGAATAGCGGTCAAACTGGAACGCTATCGGACTTCCTGGCCGAAGGTCATCCAAAAACTTGTTCTCCATAAAAACTATTTTGCCTTCCTTACGCATGACCATGGAAAGGTTCACGAGATCAACAGTATTTTCTGTTAAATTTCGAATCACTCCAGTAATAAAATTGTGGCTCCCCGGCTGCTCCGCAACATGGCTGATTTCAAAGTCTGTTGTCCGCGGCATTTGTTTCAGGTTTGCGGATGTAAAGCCATCCCAGTCCGCCTGTATGTAAAACATAGTCTCTTCCGTGAGCAGGCCAGTCGGAACACTCATCATGCTTACCAGTGTAACTGTGTCTCCCGGCATAACGCCAGAGCCTGTCTGACTGTCCGTTGCGATAATCGTGCCATCCGGATTGGTGATCGTAATTATTATTTTGGGATAGGATGCCGCAAGCGTTTCATTTGGGTTATGAACCATCCCGCAATAATTTACTCGGATCGTGTCAGCACCTGATTGGTGCGGTGCAACATAGTAACCAGCCTCTGCTATCTCCAGCGGCTGCGGGGCTTCGGCTTCGTCAGCGTTATCAGAATCTTCCACATCTGCGGCATAGATGGTGTTTTCATCCGCTGCGGCATCTACCTTTTCATATTCAATAAACCAAGAACCGATAACGCTCTCCACCGCAGTCACTTTCACCGTAACAGTCTGACCGACCTCAATATCCGGATTTTTACTGGATATAAAATTCAGGTGTTCCCCGGCCCAAATGTCATATCCGTACAGTGACTGCGGATGCAGCTCCGCTGCTACAAAGGATACGGTCTTTCCAACAAGGTTTTTCCCTGCATTCAGATCCGCTTCAAACGCCGTTTCGTCCCCATAGTCCAGTGGGATCTGCGACTGCCCGCAAGCGGACAGAGTACAAATCAGCAGAACCGCAAGCAGCGCAGTGATCCGCCTGTTCCAACGACTCATTTTCTGCATCTCCTCTCATAATTAACCGGCTACGGCAAGCACCATCTGCTGAATACGGCTCATGACGCCAATGTAGTAGGAAAGCTCTGAGGCCGTCAGCTCAGACTCATCTATGTTTTCCAGTGCCTCCATGGTCTCTGTGTATTGGCTCATGTAGTCGGCATACTTTGCCATCAAGGTCAGATTGCTGGGATCATCAGAAAGTAACTGCATAAACTCCACAAATTCACCAAAGAATGCTTCGTAGCTGTCCATCGCCTTCTTGAACTCGGGGCGGATCGCCGCATCATCCGCCGCAGGTGTTTCCTGTACATCCGGCTCTTTTGCCGGGTCTGCCGCCTGCACCGTATTGCTCTGACTATCCTCCTGCGCTTTTTCCGTTGTCTCCGCGTCATACCGTTTCAAAACTGCGGCAAAATCATAGTCATCTTTATAAATAGCCGTACCGATGGCCGAGCACATTCCATAGATCCTGCTGCCATGTTCCGACAGCAAACGGTAAATTTCGGAGTGAGCGCCGGACCATGCCTGATAGAAGTAATATCTCTGTTCACTGTACTCTTTGTACGGAACAAGGTCATAAGCATCCTCCAAAACGCCGTCATAATATTCGTCATACAGATCATCCATCAGATCGTCATAAACGTCATCATAGAAATCGTCTCGCACATCATCGTATACGGAATCGTAGACCTTATCTGCCGCTCTGTTCATGGCCTTGTATGTATGCTCTGTCTGTGTGGACATCAGGATGAAATACTGTTTGCAATTTTCCTCCGTCCTCTGGAAAAGCTGTGCGGTCTCCGTTTCAACCTGCGTATACCAGTCATCGATCATCTGCCGGTTTTTTACGTAGTTCTTATAGTCTCCGCCAATTACGGCGTTAATTGTGTCCAGGCTGTCTCGGAAGGCTTGTACGGTTGTTTTGTAGTCATCTTCAATTGCCTCAAGGATACCGTCCAGCGTGTCCGCAACCGGTTTTTCAATCTTTTTGGGCTTGTTTCCTTCCGATGCCGCTCCGGTATTTCCAGTCGCACCGCAAGCGCATAATGTCAAGGTTATCACAAGGGCAAGAATTGCTGCAGTCAATCTTTTCATGGTGTAATCCTCCTGTAAATTGGTCATTTCGATCAGGGTGATAGAGGCCGCGGCTGCCAATCCCTGATTTGTAACTACCCTAATTGCTCGATCATTTCAGTAAGCAGGGCAAGCTGCTCATCCAACTCCACGCCTCTCTGCTCCAGTATGATCCGCTGTGCCGCAAGCCGTTCCCGCAGCTCCGGCTTTGATAACATCATCAGCGTTCCGATTTCTTTCACCTGAAATCCAAATTTCTGAAACTGATGAACCTTCTGGATCTCAGTCTGCATTTGCAGATCATACAACAGATATCCGCGTGGGTTTCGTCCTGTGGCTCTCACAAGACCATGCTTCTCATACCCCTGAACTGTCCGCCGCGAAATTCCAAACGCATCGCACAGTTCATGGAGTGTCATGACTTCATCCGTCACACCGACATATCTCCGCTCTTTTTATAATGGTACTCTCCTTTCATCCTGAAACTGCACGCTGCGTGCAGTCAACCGCTTTTTCCAATCAGTGCATGGAAACTGCGGCCTCTATCGTAAGAGAGGATGAAAATTTCGCGAATACCGCAGCAGAGGCTTTGCGGTTTGGACATAACGCGCACATTCAAGATTTCCTTGGATGTGCGCGGCTTCTTTTGCGCTACACAGGCCATCCGTGCCGCGCAGTTCATATTGAAAGCCCACCTTAAAATAGGTTGATTTTTACCTATAATTTGCATATAATAGGTGCTGCAAGGAGGTGTTCCCATGACCATTGATACGAACACGATCGTTTCCGTGACGGAGGCCAATCAGAATTTTTCCCGCGTGACGCGCATCGCTGAAACGAATGGACAGGCTGTCATTTTCAAAAATAACCGTCCCAAATATATGTTGGTCGATTTGGACAATTCGCCCTTGATCGACATGACAGATGATGAGAAGGTCGACTTTGTTGCGGCAAGAATTTTAAAGAAATATAAGCCCGCGTTCATGGAGTTGGCAAAATGATCAAATTCTCAAAAGAGAAGGTCTTGCTGCTTCACAAGCTCATCGCGGAGGAGACAGGCGGGAGCATTGGCGTCAGGGATGAGGCTCTTCTGGAATCTGCGCTGGAGAATGTCTTTTCCAGTTTTGGCGGGCAGGAATTTTACCCCACCAAGGAGGAAAAGGGCGCTCGACTGGGCTATGCACTCATCTCCAACCATGCCTTTGTGGATGGCAATAAGCGCATCGGTATGTATGTGATGCTGACCTTTTTGGAGGTCAACGGTATTCGGTTGGACTGCACGAATGATGAAGTTGTCGAAGTCGGTCTGGCTGTCGCCTCCGGCGCGATGGACTACGAGACGCTGTTGGCGTGGGTGCGGGCGCATCGTGTCTGACCCACTTTTGACCCAGAATCCGAAAAAAGCGGGTAGTGTTGGACGGAAACAATGGAAAATCCGCCGAGCGGACGGCGGTAAAAAGCACAAATCGGAGCCGAAACGGCTCCGATTTGCCCTTGAGACTGCCTCATAACCCGGAGGTCGCAGGTTCAAGTCCTGCCTCCGCAACCATCTTGAGCGGATGTAACTGAAATCAGTTACATCCGCTTTTTTTACCTGAAAGTATTGACACGGGCATCATTCGTGAGTATACTACAATGATTTAGCGAGAAACGCTGAATGGGTGGCATGGGATTATTTTTAGGAGGTAATGAAAATGTATCACTTTGAGTATGTTTCCAAAAAAGAAGCCGCGCCATACAAGTCCCAGCTTATTGAACTTCTCAACAGAGTACAGGATTATGTCAGAGATGAGTTTACTTTTCAGTTTACATTTATCGGTAGTTCAAGTCGTAATATGATTACCTATGATCCCACGACTAATGTTGGTTTTGATTTCGATGTCAACATTGCTGTGAATGACGATAATGAAGATTACTTACCGGAGGACATAAGAACAATTCTGCATAAAGCCTTTTCGCACTTTATGAGAGATTACGCTTATACCAAATGTGAGCAATCCACACGGGTAATTTCAATGAAAGCCGTTGATCCTTGGCATTCGCGAATTACACACAGTTGTGATTTTGCGGTTGTCTACGAAGGACAAGACGGTCAGCAATACATTCGCTTCAACAAAGTACGTAATTACTTTTCGTGGGAATTTCAAACACAACCATATAAAGAACTCGAGTCCAGAGCCGATTACTTAAAAACTAACGGCCATTGGGATGAGGTGTTGGAAGTATATCTTGAAAAGAAAAACTCCAACGATAATCCTGACAAGCATTCCCGTTCTCTTTATGCTGAGACTATCAATGAATGTTTCAGCCGGCATTGTAATCACAAATGAATCTTATGTCCGGAGCAGGTTTACGCCTGCTCCGGTTTTGCTTCCTCAAAAGAATCATCGCACGTGCCGTATCCCTCCGGGAACAGCTCCTTCAGATTCTCCGGCGGCTCGCAGGAAATATACTCTATGGCAACACCCTCGCGGATGTCGGCGGTGTAGTTCGGACGGCACTGCGTGGGATCAATGTCCAGATACCCGACGAACTTGTAGTAGATGACAAGTCGTTGGGTTTTGTTTTTGCCCGTCCCCTGCGTTTCGTACACATCGATGTGGTCAATCAGCTCGTTCAACACCTGTTTGGTCAGCGTCCGCATTTCCATGAACTTGCGTATCGCATGGATGAACTCCTCCCGCTCGTTTTCCTTTTCGCCCATTTCGGTCAGCTTCCTGCGCAGCTTCAGAATCTTCTTTTGCAGCTGCTCACGCTCATCGGAATATTCCTGCGAAAGAACACAGTAGTTATCCTCCGAGGTCTTGCCGCTGAGCTTGTCCTCATAAAGCGTTTTCAGTAGCTTGGGAATGATCTCAATTTTGCGCTGGTTTTCCCGGTCTTTTCAGCGGATACAGCACATCCCTCCAACCCGCACACGATCCCGCAGCCCCTGCATTTTCCAGAAACCCCCAACAGCGGCGGCTACATATTTTTGCCGCCATTGCAGAAAATAGGCATACCGCCGATGAAGAAGGGCAAGCACACCCACCATCGCCGGTAACAAAACTGAACAGCTGGAGGATGTATATAGATGAAAGCAACTGGGATCGTGCGGCGCATCGATGACCTGGGCCGGGTCGTGATCCCCAAGGAGATCCGCCGCACCATGCGTATCCGTGAGGGCGACCCGTTGGAGATCTACACCACACGGGACGGGGAAGTCATTTTCAAGAAGTACTCCCTCATCGGCGGGCTGGAGGACTTCGCCGCCCAATTCTGCGACACCCTGTCCCGCAGCACGGATTTCACCGCCGCTGTCACCGACCGGGACGGCATCGTGGCCGTAGCCGGGGCCGGGAAGCGGGAGCTGCTGGGCAAGAACCTTTCTCCGCAGCTGGAGCAGATCATGGAGCAGCGCAGCATCTATCAGTACCGCTCCGGGCAGGAGCGGCTGCCGGTCTCCGAGAGCACCGGGCAGTATGCGGCGGCGGTGGCCGCCCCCATCCTGTGCGGCGGCGACGTGTTGGGGCTGGTACTCTTTATCTCAGCGGAGGATCGTCTCCCCGGCGAGGGGGAGTACAAGCTGGCCCAAGCCGTGGCGGGCTTTCTGGGCAAGCACATGGAGACCTGACTGCAAAGGGAGCCGGGAGAGCGATGCTCTCCCGGCTCCCTTTGCCCGTTTATCCCAGCAGCCCGAAGGCTCCATGGATCAGCATACAGACCGCCATCCCCACCGCCGTCGGCAGCACTATGGCCAGCAGCGTCCACCGGCGGCCGCCGGTCTCCCGGCGGATGGTGAGGCAGGTGGTGCCGCAGGGGAAGTGCAGCAGGCACAGGGCCATCATACACAGGGCCGTCTCCGTGGTCCAGCCGCTGTGCAGCAAAATGGCCCGCAGCGCCTCCAGCCCGCTGCACTCCGTCAGCGTCCCGGTGTGCAGATAGCCCATCAGCAGAATGGGCAGCACGATCTCATTGGCGGGAAAACCCAGCAGAAAGGCCAGCAGCACCATGCCGTCCAGCCCCATGAGCCGTCCCAGCGGGGACAGTACCCCGGCGGCCCGCTCCAGCAGAGAGACGCCCCCGGCGTCCATGTTCCCCATCCCCCAGATCAGCAGCCCCGCCGGGGCCGTCACCGTCAGCGCCCGTCCCAGCACAAACACCGTCCGATCCAGCAGAGAGCGCACCAGCACCCGCCCCACCTGGGGCAGGCGATAGGGCGGCAGCTCCAGCGAAAAAAAGGAGGGCTGTCCTCGCAGCACCGTGGCGCTCAGCAGCTTGGACATGGCCAGCGTCATGGCCACGCAGAACACGATGACCCCTAAAAACACCGCCGCTGCCAGTGCCGACCGCCACGGCCCGGCGGCATCCCCCAGAAAGAACAGGCCGATCAGGGCGATCAGCGTAGGGAAGCGGCCGTTGCATGGAACGAAGCAGTTGGTGAGGATGGCCACCAGCCGCTCTCTGGGACTGGCAATGATGCGGCAGCCGGTGACGCCGCAGGCGTTGCAGCCGAAGCCCATGGCCATGGTGAGGCTCTGCCGCCCGCAGGCGCCCGCCGCCCGGAAGCACCGATCCATGCAGAAGGCCACTCTGGGCAGATACCCGGCGTCCTCCAGCAGCGTGAACAGGGGAAAGAAGATGGCCATGGGAGGCAGCATCACCGCCACCACCCACGCCACCGTCCGGTAGATGCCGTCCACCACAGCCCCCTGCACCCACCACGGCGCTCCTGCCAGCAGACCCCGCAGTGGTTCCTCCAGCGCCGTCAGCCACCGGCTCAGCAGCCGGGAGGGGGCATTGGCCCCCTGTATGGTCAGGTAGAACACCAGCCCCAGCAGCAAAAGCATCACCGGAAAGCCTGTAAGCCGGGAGGTCAGCAGCCGATCCAGCCGCCGGTCCGGGGCGTGGGGGTCTGGCCCGGCGCACCGGACGCACTGCCGCCCGATCTCCTCCGCCAGCGCCACCACCGACGCCGTCAAGCTGTCCCGCAGGGCCTGCCCGGAGAGCGCTCCCAGCCGTTGCTGCGCCCGCTGCCACAGGGACTGTTCCCCCTCTGTGGGCGGGCTTCCCCACAGCAGCGCCACGGCACGGCGGCGGGACATTCCCGTCTCCAGCAGTCCCAGCGCCGCCTCCACCGGCGGGACGTAGGTCAGCTTCCAGCCGTCCTCCCATGGCTCCCGGCGGCACACCTCCGCCGCCTGATGCCGCAGCTCCGCCAAGCCCTTTCCGCTGCGGGCGGCGGTGGCCACCACCGGCACATCCAGCAGCTGCCCCAAGCGCCGGATCTGAGGCGTGACACCCCGGCGGGCCGCCTCGTCCATGAGATTCACGCACAGCACCAGCCGCCAGGTCTGCTGGCGGAGCTGCAGGGCCAAGATCAGCCCCCGCCGCAGGCAGGAGGCGTCCACTACCACAATGACGGCATCCGCCTGCCCGCTCTGCAAAAACGCCCCGGCCACTTCCTCCTCCGGCGAATCCGCCGCCAGAGAATAGGTCCCCGGCAGATCCACCAGCCGGAACCGCTGCCCCGCCTGCGAAAAATAACCCTCCGCCCGCTCCACGGTCTTGCCGGGCCAGTTGCCTGTGTGCTGGCGCAGCCCTGTCAGGCGGTTGAATACGGTGCTTTTTCCCACATTGGGGTTTCCCGCCAGCGCCACGGTATATGTATGCTCCACCACGCCTCCCCCTTCCCTAAGGATAGACCATTGTATGCCGCCCACCTCCGTTGGGTGCGGGGAGGGTGCGGAAGGGCCTCCAAGAGCGCACAAAAGCCCGCCAGCGGCGGGCTTTTGCGATGACGGAGAGGATGGCGGGCAATGCCCTCCCGACACCAAAGGCGGCAGCCCTATGGGCTGCCGCCTTCCTACTCTGTAGGGAAACGGGATCACTCGGCCTTTTCCACGGCCTCGGTGCGGTAGATGAAGCGCACAGCGCCGTCCATGCCGTCCGTCAGCCCGGAGAAGCTGCGGTAGTTGCGGGAGACCTCCACCGTGGCGGTCAGACGCTTCGCCAGATCCTCCACGTTGTCGCCCAGCACGCTGACCAGCTTCTCCACGCCCTCCTCGTTGAACTGCTTCAGTCCGTCGGAGAGCTGCATGGCACCGTCCCGCAGCTGCTTCACGCCATCCAGCAGGGCGGGCATATTGCTCTGGAGCTGCCGAGCACCGGCGGCAGCCTGATCCACACCGGCGGTGTAGCTATTCAGGCCCATGTAGAACACGTTGTACTGATCCAGCTGCTGCTTCAGGCTGCGGATCTGCACGGCACCGGCGGAGGCTTGCTCCGTAGCGGCCATGATCTTCTGCTGCACCTCGTCGGAGGCCATGGTCTCCTCGATCTTCAGCTGCACCTGCTGCTCCGTGGCGGCGTCGATCTTCTGCCGGATCTCCTCCGTCCCCATAAGGGCCGTCACATTCTCGGAGATGGTCTGCTGCATGGCGGGAGTCTGCATCTGCAGCTCCACGGCGGCATCCACTTGCGCCTTCAGCTCAGGACTCTGCTGATACTGCTCCATGGTGTAGCCCATGGCGTTGAGCACCTGCCCCAGCACCTGCTGGCGCACCTGCTCCGTCACCTGCGCCGTTACCTGCTGCTGCACGGCCTTGGTCACAGCGGCACGGATCTGATCCCGTGCGGCCTCCACGGCGGCAGTCACCTGCTCACGGGCGGCCTGCTCGGCCAGCGTACCGGCCTCGTCCAGCTGGGCCAGCACGCCGCCCAGCACGGTGGTGTAGTTGTCAATGGTCAGGGAGGGGATGGTGATGCCCGCCTGTGCCAGCTGGGGCTGCAGCTGCTCATCGGCCATAGCCAGCAGGGAGGTAAAGACCTGCTTGGCCCCGGCGTTCAGGGCGCTGCTGTTGGAGCTGAGCTGATCCAGACCGTCCGTCAGCTGATCCACGCCGTCAGACAGCTGTCCGCAGCTGTCCAGCAGCGTGCAGAGTCCGTCATACAGCTGGGAGGAACCGTCCATCAGCTGATCCATGGCATCCGTGAGCTTGCCCAGAGAATCGGACAGGCTCCCCAGATCGCCGGAGGTAAGGTCGTCGGTATCCACCTCATTGAGGAGGCTATTGGAGACGACGGTGAGGGTGGTCTCCAGCGTGAAGTCCGTTACGTCGGCGCTGATCTCCACATAGTCGGGCAGGTCCAGCTGCTCCTTGCTGATGCCCAGATCCTCCTGCAGGCCGGGGAAGGCCATGCCCATGACGGCGATGCGGTCGCCGTCGTTGATGAGCTTACCGTTGGAGACGGTGACATTGGAGAAGTGGGAGGTATCCAGCAGGGCGCCGGTGAGGGCCACGAAGGGAACATACACCTTCTGGCTGACGCCGTTGACGGTACGCACCTCATACTGGTTGTTTTCATACTCGAAGCGGATGGTCACCTTGCCGCTCTTGCCCGCCAGCTCGCTGGGGGTGACGGTCTTGCCGTCCAGAGTGTAGTGGATGCTCATGCTCACCGGCAGCTCCTTCTGGATGGTGCCGGTCCAGCAGTCGTCCTTCACCTGCTGGGCGTCGTTCAGGCTCTCGATGGCCTTCTGAGCCTCGGCGGGCAGGGCGTTCTTGATCCAGTCGCTGACCAGGATCTTCTGGGTGCTGCCGTCGGCAGCGGTCATGACGTACACCGTCTCATCCTTGACGGCCTCCGTGTCGGAGGCGGAGGCGGCCGTCGCCACGGTGGACGGGGCCTCGGTATCATTGGCGTCCTTGCCCACGGCGTAGGTGGTGACGCCGGCGGCGCCTACAGCCACCGCCATGGCTAAGATCACAGCCAGAAATTTATTGTTTTTCATTTTACAACCTCCTGTTTACCAATGAGATGGGTCATACCACGGGTGGTGCGGCACACGATGCCGTCGCACAGGATCAGCAGAGCCGGCAGCACCAGCAGCACCAGCAGCACGCTGATGATAGCGCCACGGGCCATCAGCATACACATGGAGCCCACGATATCGATGTTGGAATACAGCGCCACGCCGAAGGTGGCGGCGAACAGGCCCATGCCGCTGACGATGATGGAGGGGGCCGAGGTCCGCAGGGCGGTCATGACGGCCTTCTTCTTGTCCTCGCCATTGAGCCGCTCCGCCTTGTAGCGGGTGGTCATCAGGATGGCGTAGTCCACCGTAGCGCCCAACTGGATGGTACTGATACAGATGGGGGCGATGAAAGGCAGCGACTGGCCCAGCACATGGGGCAGGCCCAGATTGATGAAGATAGCCAACTCGATGACGGCGATCAGGATGAAGGGCAGGGAGAAGCTTCCCTCCACCAGCGTGATGATGAGGAAGATGGCGGCGATGGAGACGGCGTTGACTACCTTGAAGTCGTGATCCGTCGTCTCGATCATGTCCTTCATGCAGGGGGCCTCACCGATGAGCATTCCGCCCTCGTCATACTTCTTCAGGATGGCGTTCAGCTGATCGATCTGCTGATCGACATCATCGGAGGCCACCTTATACTCGGAGTTGATGAGCAACAGCTCCCACTGGTCGCTCTCCAGCATGGAGCGCACGGAATCCGGCAGCATCTCCATGGGGATCATGGGGCCTACCACGCTCTCCATGCCCAACACATACTTCACGCCCGGCACCTGTTCCATCTCGTCGATCATGGCCCGGACGTCGCTGTCCGGCAGATCGGCGTTCACCAGCAGCATATGGGTGGAGGCGATGTCAAACTCCTCGGAGAGCTTCTTGTTGGCGATGACGTACTCCATGTCCTCCGGCAGGCACTGGCCCATGTCGTAGTATACCTCGTCGTTGGTCTTATCATAGCTGATGTAGGCCGGGGCGATGAGCAGGGCGAAGATCACCAGAAACACGGGGAAAATCTTGCATATACTCTTGGCAAAGCCTCCCATATCGGGGATCAGGGACTTATGCCGTGTCCGCTGCAGAGGCTTATCAAGCACCAGGATCAGGGACGGCAGGATGGTCACGCAGCCCAGCACGCCCAGCAGCACGCCCTTAGCCATGACGATGCCCAAGTCACGGCCCAGCGTGAAGGACATGAAGCACAGGGCGATGAAGCCGGCGATGGTGGTGGCAGAGCTGCCGATGACGGAGGTAAAGGTGTTGTGGATGGCCACCGCCATGGCCTCCTTGTGGTCGCTCTGCAGAGTCAGCTGCTCGTTGTAGCTGTGCCACAGGAAGATGGAGTAGTCCATGGTCACGGCCAGCTGCAGCACCGCAGACAGGGCCTTGGTGATGTAGGAGATCTCTCCCAGGAAGAAGTTGCTGCCAAGGTTATACACGATGGCCATGCCAATGCTGGCCAGAAACACGAATGGAACCAGCCAGCCGTCCAGCAGCAGCATCATGGCGGCGCAGGCACAGGCCACGGCCAGCGCCACATAGATAGGCTCCTCCTGCTCGCACAGGTCCTTCAGATCCGTCACCAGCGCCGACATACCCGACACGAAGCACTGCTTGCCGGCGATGGAGCGGATCTCACGGATGGCGTCCATGGTCACGTCCTCCGAGGTGGCGGAGTCGAAGAACACCGCCAGCATCGTGGCATCATCGGTATTGAACTCATTATACAGCTTATCCGGCAGCAGCTCCATGGGGATGGAGAGGTCCGCCACGGAATCGTACCACAGCACGCTCTCCACGTGGTCCACCTGCTGGATCTTCTCCTTCAGCTGGGCCACCTCCTGCACCGGCATATCCTCCACCACGATGAAGGAGAAGGCTCCCTTGCCGAAGTCCTCCTTCAACGTCTCCTGCCCGATGACGGTATCCATGTCGCCGGGCAGATAATCCAGCATATCGTAGTTGATCCGGGTACCCAGCATCCCAAACACCGCCGGCACCAGCAGGATCAATGCGATCATCAGGATCAGAACACGGTTTTTTACCACCGCTTTAGACAATCCCATTGCATCTCGGTCCTTTCTCACTTGATCTCAAATTCATCTGTCTCGATGACGTCCGGCTGCTGGTGGCGGATGATCTTCACTGTCAGCAGAGCCACCAGCAGATTCATCACGCCGTCCAGAAACAGCGACGCACCCAGGAGCATGGTCAGCGCCTGCGCCCCCTCGCCGGGCCGCAGCACCAGCAGCACGCCCAGCACACCGGCGCACGCCGCCGCCAGCAGGATGGCCCACCAGCGGTCGATGCCGAAGCGCTTGGCGTCCACGGCGATCTGCACCTTGAACAGCCCGTCCGACAGCACCAGAATACCGTACACCACGCACAGAAAGCCGATGGTCTCGCCGGGATGGGTCAGTGTTACGATGCCCAAGGCGATCAGCAGCACGCCGAAGGCCAGATCGTACTGGAAGGCCAGCCGGAACAGGTCACGGGACAGATACCCCGCCACCTTCACGGCACCAAACACGATCATCCCGATGCCCAGCAGCTCTCCGATGACGGCCACCGACACGCCGGGCCACACAAACAGCACCACGCCCAGCACGCACAGCAGCACCGACATGATGATGTATCCTGTTTTGGCCGCTCGCATAGGGGTCACAGAACGCATGATACGCATCTCCCTCACTTTTGATGGTCTGAGTATATCGCTTTCGGCGGCAGGAGAAAATGGACAAAAAAACGCCGGGTGTCTGAAAGTCAGACACCCGGATGCAAATTGCCCAGTTTTTAGGCAGTCAGGGGGTATTTGCCTAAATTTTCAATGGTCGTCCCGGCTGCGCTCGATGATGAGCTCCGGCAGGCCGTGGCACAGGCGGCTGATACGCCGCAGCTCCTCCAGCGCCTCGTCCTGCATCCCGTCGCTGATCCAGTCGATGCACATTCCGAAGATCTGGCACTTGATGAAGCGGATCACCGCCTTCCGGTCTGCCTCCGGCAGTTGGTGCTGGGGGAAGGCGGTATCGATGTAGGTGGTGACGGCGTACTCGCACAGACGCATGGTACTCTTCTCGAAGAGGTCACGGTTCACGGAGTGGTAGATATGCATCACGGCGCTGCGGTTGCGCAGCGCATAGCGGAAGGCCATCTCGCAGCACTCGTCCAGTGTGGAGATGGTGGGATACTCCTCGATGAGCCGGTCGGTGCAGGCGGTGATGATCTCAGCGATGAGGGAGGGGATATCCTGAAAATGGTAGTAAAAGGAGTTTCGGTTGATGCCGCATTTTTCCACAATATCCCGGACACTGATCTTGTTCAGGGGCTTTTCGTTGAGCAGCTGCAAAAACGCCGTTTCAATGGCCTGCTTGGTAAAATTTGCCATACATACCTCCGTCTCTTCTGCACATACTCTCTCGGAAAATTGATTATAACAGATTTTTCTCCGGCTGACAACCCTCCCAAGGTGCCTAAAATGGGGCATACTATCCCTACCGTCATGACCGACGGCAGCCAAGAACAGGAGGTCCATGCCATGCGAAAGAAAAAGCCCTTTCACGACCCGGCGCCGGATATCCACGACTTTCCCGGCGTTCCGGAGAGTACCTTCGATCTGGTGAACCAGTACGGCACCTACAACATCCAGCCCACCTCCCACACGGAGAACCTGTTTCCTCTCATCGGGCCGGAGCTGCCGGAGCGCTGGCGCACCATGCGTCTGGGAAAGGACGATCTGGAGGACTTGTAGCGGAAGTCTGCGGGGCAGACGCATCAGGGGCGGGCGCATTTGCGCCCGCTCCTGATGCGCTTTTCTCTTGCAGGCTGTGTCGAAATATGGTAGGATGGATGTATACCATATGGTATAGCAACCCCCAAATACATGATTCGGAGGAAAGAGAAGCGATGAAGCAGATGAAACGGGCCGCAGGTCTGCTGCTGGCGCTGGTACTGGTGCTGAGCATGGCCGCCTGCGGTAAGAAGGACGGAGACGGCGGCGACAGCCAATCCGGCTTCCAGCGTGGCACGATTGAAAACGGCATTTACACCAACACCTTCGTGGGCATCGGCTGCCAGCTGAGCGATGACTGGACCTACTACACCGACGAGCAGCTGGCAGAGCTGTCCGGCGTGGTGGCCGAGAGCAGCGAGGAGATGCAGAAGGCCATGGAGGATGGCAAGAGCACCTATGATATGTTCGCCAGCGCCATGGAGGGCCTTGTGACCATAAACGTGGTGTATGAGGATCTGGGCGCTCTGTACGGCAAGCTGCTGGACGAGGCGGGCTATCTGGAGATCGCCGTACCCAAGCTGGAAGATGCTCTGACCTCCATGGGGCTATCCAACGTGAAGGTGGAGCAGACTCCGGTGCAGTTCGCCGGTCTGGTTCGGGAGGGCGCTGTTATCTCCGGCGAGATGGACGGCGTCCCCATGTATGAGACGCTGGTGTGCATCAAGCAGGAGGGCTATATGTGCTGCGTGACCATGTGCAGCTGGACGGAGGATATCACCGCCGATCTGGTGGAGCTGTTCTATCAGGCGTAAGCCAAGGCGAAACAAATAAACGGAGGCCGCAGGCAATGCCTGCGGCCTCCGTTTTTCGGTTTATTACAGCTCCGGGGCGGCGTTGGTGCGCTGGGAGCGCAGACGGTAAGTGACCTTCTTCAGCTTCCGGCTTCTCATGGAGCTGATGGCCGTGGGGATGGCGCCCAGCAGCGTGAAGGCATACAGCTTCACCAGCTCCCCGATGTAGGTGGAGGAATCGATGATCTCCTGACGCAGCATCTCCGGGATCATGCGGAAGCAGTCCAACAGGCTCAGCTCGTAGTAGTCCTTCAGTTCGTTATAGACGGCGACGGACCAATCCAGCTGGTAGCCCACATAGGTCATGCCCAGCATCAGCACGATGCTGACCACCAGACCCACGGTGGAGAACCGGCCGCCCAGCAGCTCATACCCCTTCATGGTGCAGATGGCCATGACGATACCGCTGACTGCCGCCACGTAGCCCAGCTGGCCCAGCAGCACGATGCACGCCACGCCCAGCAGAGAACCCAGCAGCGCACCCACGGTGCCGGCCACCACGTTCTCCGTCTTGCCCAGCTCCGCCTGCTGGTTCTGCTCCTGCAGATGGCCCAGCTGCTGGTAGCAGCTGTCGCACAGCAGGGAGGGGACACCGGTCATGATGCAGGGGTCCGTCTCCACGGCGCTGCCGCAGTTCTGGCAGCAGTTGTCATAGCCGGAGGCGTGCAGAAACTCCACCACGGCGGCTACAGCCTCCGCCAGCTTCTCCACCTGGTTGGGATTGCCGAAGCGGACATTCAGGGTCAGCTCCACCCGGCTGCGCCGGACGGAGAAGCCCATCACCAGACGGGTCCCCTTTACAAACTGGCGGATGGCAGACTGATCCGGCTCCTGCCCCAGCTTGTGCAGGGACAGGGTCATAACGGCAAGGCCCTGATCGTTGCGACGGAGCATGGTCTGGTAGCCGCCGACGCTGCCGAAGAGGATGCTGCTCTCGCCGTCCACCGTCAGGTGCAGGCGCTGGGCGGTCTGGTCCAGAAAGGTCTTTTCTTTTTTGGTCATGGGGTAGCTCTCCTTTTCTCTCTTTCACATGGTTTACACACAATTAGGCCGGAGGATCGTCAGAAGGAGACGACCTCCTCCTTGGGCTTTTCGCAGGGGGCGATGGCGGTGACATACAGCACCGGACCCTCGCCCTGATAAGCGTCGTTAGGTTCCTTCTTCACCGTGGCGGTGATCTCCACCCACTGGCGGTTCTTGAACCTCTCCAGTCCCTCGCCCTTGGCCACCAAAGCCAAAAACTGCATATCGTTCTCGCAGCAGACCATGGCGAAGCGGCCGGGGCAGTGGACACCCTTGAACTTCTTGGAGTGGCACATGACGGCCTTATACCGCACGGTGACACCGTCGTAGCGGTCGGGGTTGTCCATCATATCCACATACCAGACACCGTAGTCGTCGTCCGGCACATCCAGATGGCCGTCGGAGAGATCGAAGGGGGACATCTCCGGAGTGACGTACTCCTCGCTGGTGCCGTCCTCGTTTTCCAGATAGATATCGGCCCGGCGGTTCACCATCCGCAGGTTGCGGCTGCGGAGCTGGGCCCGCAGCTCCTCGTTGCAGTGGTTGAAGATCAGCATATCGGCGTTGCTGATCTTCTCCATCATCAGCTGGCCCATATTCTTCACATACATCTCGAAGCTTCTGGCGTCCACCAGACACATGATCTGGTAGAGGATCCAGTTGGCAGGCAGGCCATCCCGGTACAGAGGCTCGATCATCCACATACCGTTATACTCGATGATGACCTGCTTGGGCCGGTACTGCTTCTCCAGCTTCTTGAACAGCTCCGGAGTCAGCTGACTCTGCTCGTCCACCGTGTAGGTGAACACATTGCCCAGCACACGGGGGTCGTACTCCAGCTCCCCCTCCTCGCAGCAGATCAGCAGGGTACGATCCTCCTCGGCAAAGCCGTCCCGGAGGATACCGTTGATGAAGCCGGTTTTGCCGGAATCCAGAAAACCGGCGATGAGATAGACAGGAATATCCATAGTTCCTCGCTCCTTACAGGTGTTACAGGCTGAACAGCTCTTTGAGCTTGTCCTCCTTCAGCTGGGCGCCGATGACGCACAGGCGGCCGGTGTAGTCGGCGCTGCCGTAGCGGACGTCCTGCTCCTCGGGGACATAGTCGAAGTGCAGCCACTTGCCGCCGCTGGGAACGATGCCCTTGGCCCGGAGGATGGCGCCGTAGTCGCCGGTATCCAGCGCCGTCAGGATGCGGCGGATGTCCTCCTCCGTGTAGGAGTGGACCGTCTCGGCGCCCCAGCTGGTGAACACCTCGTCGGCGTGGTGGTGATGGTGGTGGCAGGAGCACTCCGGGTCGTCGCACTCGCCGTCGTGGTGATGATGGTGATGCTCATGCTCATCATGCTCATCATGCTCATCATGCTCATCATGGTGCTCATGTTCCTCGTGGTCATGGTGGCAGCAGCCCTCGTGATGGTGATGCTCATGTTCGTCGTCATCGTCATCATCGTCGTGGTGATGACCGCAGCAGCAGTGGCCCTCGTCCTCGTCGTGGTCATGATGATGGTGATGCTCGTCATGGTCATCATGCTCATCGTGGTCGTGGTGGTGATGGTGGTGCTCCGCCTCCTCCGCCTCGTGCTCGGCCTGCATCCTGGCCAGCAGCTCATCGGCCAGAGAGACCTTTTCCACAGCGGACAGCAGAGTCTTGCCGTCCAGCTGGTCCCACGGGGTCGTGAGGATGGCGGCGGTGGGATTCTTCTCTCGCAGCAGAGCCACGGCGGCCTCCAGCTTCTCCTGAGACAGCTTCTGTGTCCGGGAGAGGATGATGGTGCCGGCAGACTCGATCTGATTGTTGTAGAACTCACCGAAGTTCTTCATATACACCTTCACCTTGGTGGCGTCGGCCACGGTGACGAAGGAGTTCAGCTTCATGTCCGGCTCGTCCCGAACGGTGTTCTCCACCGCCACGATCACGTCGGAGAGCTTGCCTACGCCGGAGGGCTCGATGAGGATGCGGTCCGGAGCGAACTGCTCATGGACCTGGCGCAGGGCCTTGTTAAAGTCGCCCACCAGAGAGCAGCAGATGCAGCCGGAGGACATCTCGCTGATCTGCACGCCGGAATCCTTCAGGAAACCGCCGTCGATGCTGATCTCGCCAAACTCGTTTTCAATGAGCACCAGCTTCTCACCCTGATAGGCCTCGCTGAGCATCTTCTTGATGAGCGTGGTCTTACCGGCGCCCAGAAAACCCGATACAATGTCGATTTTTGTCATAAAACAACCCTTCTTTTCTCCTCCGCCATGGCAGAGGACAATCTTTCTCTTATATCATACCCTATTTTTCCAAAAATGCAAGAGGGTGGGACGGCCCTCCACCGCCGGGGCGGAAAACTTTTCTTGACAGGATACTCATACGGCGTTATACTGTACTCAATATAAACGAAAGGAGGCGTACACCATGACGAAGAGCAAGCTGACCAGTAAGGGGATCATTGTGTGCGCCGCCGGATCGGCCCGATAAAGGGGTCGATGTGACCGTACCCTATGTGCGTCCCCGTCCGGGGGCGCATTTTTTGTACGCTGCCGGACGCCGGCGGCGTTTGGACAGGCGGCCTGCGGGCCGCCGGGAGAGAGAAGGAGGCTTATGGAAGAGAATCGATCGACATTCAAGCTGTCGGGGCGGGAGAAGGCCGGGCTCATCTGGCACTATCTGCGCCCCTGCTGGGGGCATTTTGCGGCGGCGCTGCTGTGTGCGTGCCTGTCCATGGCGCTCAACGCCCTGACGCCCCAGATCATCCGTATCACGGTGGACTCCATTCTGGGATCCGAGGAGGCCAAGCTGCCGGCGCTGCTGCGGGTGCTGCCGCTGGAGACGCTGCGGCAGGAGCCTGTCACGGCGCTGTGGTGGGCGGCGGGGGCCGTCATGGTGACGGCGCTGCTGCGGGGCCTGTGCAGCTTCGGGCAGCGGGCCCAGCTGTCCCGTGGGTCCGAGGCCTACGTCAAGGGGCTGCGGGATGACCTGTACCGGCGCATCCAGTATCTGCCCTTTGCGTGGCACAAGCAGCACCCCACCGGCGACATCATCCAGCGCTGCACCTCCGATGTGGACGTGATCCGCACCTTCGTGTGCAACCAGCTGGTAGAGGTGGTGCGAACGGTGTTCCTCATCATCCTGTATCTGTGGATCATGTTCCGCATGAACGTGAAGCTGTCCCTGATCGCTCTGGCCTTCATCCCCATTGTGGGCCTGTCGTCGGGGGTGTTCTACCGGAAGATCTCCTCCCGGTTCAAGACCGCCGACGAGGCCGAGGGCGAGGTGACCACCTGCGCTCAGGAGAACCTCACCGCCGTGCGGGTGGTGCGGGCCTTCGGACGGGAGAAGTATGAGGAGGACAAATTTCAGGCCAAGAGCGAGCGGTACGCCGGACTGTGGATCCATCTGGGAAAGCTCCTGTCGGTGTACTGGGCGTCGGGGACGCTGCTGACGTGCTTGCAGGTGATGGTCATCATTCTGGCGGGCATCCACGAGAGCGTGGCCGGGGCCATGACTCTGGGCGCCTTCGTGGCCTTCGTCAGCTACAACGAGTCCCTGGCGTGGCCCGTTCGTTCTCTGGGCCGGGTGCTGTCGGATATGAGCAAGGCCGGGGTATCCATGGACCGTGTGGGCTACATCCTCCGCTCCCCGGAGGAGCAGGATCAGCCCGATGACGTTCCCTTCCCCGGCGGGGACATTGTGTTTGACCATGTGACCTTCGGCTACGAGGGACAGCCGGTCCTGAAGGACGTGTCCTTCACCATCCGGGAGGGAGAGACCTTCGCCGTGCTGGGCGGCACCGGCTCCGGCAAGAGCACGCTGGTGCATCTGCTGGACCGGCTGTACGACGTGCCGGAGGGCTCCGGCCGCATCACCATCGGCGGCGTGGACCTGCGGCATATCCGTCGCAGCGACCTGCGGCGGCACATCGGTCTTGTTTTGCAGGAGCCCTTCCTGTTCTCCCAGACCATTGGAGAGAACATCCGGGCCGTGCGCCCCGATGCGCCGGAGGATGCCATGCGCCGTGCGGCGGCCATCGCCTGCGTGGATGATGCGGTGACCTCCTTCCCGGAGGGGTATGACACCATCGTGGGGGAGCGGGGCGTGACTCTCTCCGGCGGACAGAAGCAGCGGGTGGCCATCGCCCGGATGCTGATGCAGCAGGCCCCGGTGATGATCTTCGACGACTCCCTGTCCGCCGTGGATGCCGAGACGGACGAGAAGATCCGCACCGCCCTGCGCCGGTTCACCGGCAATGCCACGGTGCTGCTGATCTCCCACCGGGTCACCACCCTCATGCAGGCCGACCGCATTCTGGTGCTGGACGGCGGCCGGGTGGCGGAACTGGGGACCCATGCTCAGCTGGTGGAAAAGCCCGGCATCTACCGGGATATCTACAACATTCAGATGCAGAGCGCCGACCGGGCGCTGCTGGAGGAAGGGGGGAGCGAACATGGCAGCCATTGACGAAAAGGAATATACCCAATCCTTCGACTGGAAGATCTGGAAGCGGCTGGGGCCGTTCCTGCGGCCCTATCGGGGCGCCTTCGTGTCCATGTTGGTGTTCAACGGCATCTGCGCTCTGGTGGACGTGGTGCTGCCCCTGTTCCAGAAGTACGCCATCCAGAATTTTATCGAAAAGAACACCCTGACGGGGCTGCTGCCCTATGCACTGGCGTATCTGGCGGTCATTCTGGTGCAGGCCCTGTCGGTGGTGATCTTCGCCCGGAACTCCATGCACATCGAGATGAATCTGGGCAAGGATATGCGTGGGACGCTGTTCCACCATTTGCAGACCCTGTCCTTCTCCTTTTATAACGTGACCCCGGTGGGGTATCTGCTGACCCGTGTCATGAGCGACACCAACCGCATCTCCAGTATGCTGGCATGGAACTTCACGGATATCCTGTGGGCGGTGTTCTATGTGCTGGGGACCTTTGCGGCCATGCTGGCTCTGAACTGGAGGCTGGCGCTGGCGGTCATCGCCATCGTTCCGGTGATGGCCATTCTGACGGGGTATTTCCAGAACCGCATCCTCCACTGGAACCGGAAGGTACGTAAGCTGAACTCCCGCATCACCGGAGCCTTCAACGAGGGCATCACCGGCGCCCGCACCACCAAGACACTGGTGACGGAGGAGCAGACCGCCGATGCCTTCCGCAGTCTCACCCGGCAGATGCACGACTCCGGCATCCGGGCAGCCCGGCTCAATGCGGTGTTTATCCCGCTGGTGCTGTTCTTCGGCACCATGGCGGTGTCCATCGTGCTGCTGCGGGGCGGCTACATGGTGCTGGATCAGGCGCTGGAGCTGGCCACTCTGTCGGCCTTTACCGCCTACGCCGTCAGCATCTTCGACCCCATCCAGATGACCGCCGCCAATCTGGCGGAATTCATCTCGCTGCAGGCCTCCATTGAGCGGGTGACGGATCTGATGGACGAACAGCCGCAAATTCAGGACGCCCCGGAGGTCATCGAGAAGTACGGCGACGCCTTCCACCCCAAGCGGGAGAACTGGGAGCCGCTGCGGGGCGAGATCGAGTTCCGGGATGTGACCTTCCGCTATCCCGACGGCGGCGAGAACGTGCTGGAGCACTTCTCCCTCCACATCCCCCAGGGGACCACGGTGGCCATCGTGGGCGAGACGGGAGCCGGCAAGAGTACCCTCATCAATCTGGCCTGCCGGTTCTTCGAGCCTACGGAGGGGCAGATCCTCATTGACGGCGTGGACTACCGCCAGCGCAGCCAGCTGTGGCTCCACTCCAACATCGGCTATGTGCTGCAGAATCCCCACCTGTTCTCCGGCAGCGTCCGGGAGAACATCCGCTACGGCAGGCTGGACGCCACCGACGAGGAGGTGGAGGCCGCCGCACGGGCCGTGTCGGCGGATACGGTGGTGTCAAAGCTGGAAAATGGCTGGGACAGCGATGTGGGGGAGGGCGGCGACCGTCTCTCCACCGGCGAGAAGCAGCTGATCTCCTTTGCCCGTGCCGTGCTGGCCGATCCCCGCATCTTCGTGCTGGATGAGGCCACCTCCTCCATCGACACCCAGACGGAGCAGCTGATCCAGAACGCCATTGACCATCTGCTGACGAACCGCACCTCCTTTCTGGTAGCCCATCGTCTCTCCACCATCCGCAAGGCGGACGTGATCCTTGTGGTGAAGGACGGCCACATCGTGGAGCAGGGCAAGCATGAGGAGCTGCTGCGGCGCAAGGGCTATTACCACGACCTGTACAGCAAGCAGTTCGCTCAGGAGAGCGCCGCCCGCATCTTGGGCGAGGGCAGCGCCCAATAAAGCACATATCAGCGCAAAAGCCCCATTCCCGGCGCTGCTGAACTGCACCCCACTTGTTAGATATCTAACAAGTGGGGTGCAGTTCACGGCTGTCTACCGGGATCTTTGCCGGAGGGCCTCCCCATCTGTTCATAAAATTTTCATATTATTCCTGTTGCCATTTTGTAACTTTTTTTATATAATACCCTATGGTGACATAATACGGCGCAGCCCGACAGGGTTCGTCGTTTCAAATGCAGCGGGCCGGGTCTCCGGCAACGAGGGATATGATATGATTCGATTGAAGGACGTTGAAAAAACATACGAAAACGGGACGGAGGCCCTTCAGGGCATCTCCTTTACCATTGAGGACGGGGAATTTGTGTTTCTGGTGGGACCCTCCGGCTCCGGCAAGTCCACCATCATCAAGCTCCTGACCGGCGAGGTCATCCCCACGGCGGGGCGGGTCATGGTCAACGGCTTCTCCATGAGCCGCATCTCCGACCGGCAGATCCCCTATATGCGCCGCACCATCGGCGTGATCTTTCAGGACTTCCGCCTGATCCCCAAAAAGACGGTGTTCGACAACCTGAGCCTTGCCATGCGGGCGGTGGGGGCCACGCCCCGTGACATCCGCACCCGCATCCCCTATGTGCTGGAGCTGGTGGGGCTGAAGGGTATGGAGGACCGGTACCCCGACGAGCTGTCCGGCGGTGAGCAGCAGCGTGTGGCCATTGCCCGGGCGCTGGTGAACAATCCCAGCACCATCGTGGCCGACGAGCCCACCGGCAATCTGGATCCCAACCGCTCGCTGGAGATCATGACCCTGCTGGAGCGCATCAACGCCCTTGGCACCACCGTGGTGGTGGTGACCCACGAGCGGGATCTGGTGAACCACTTCGACAAGCGGGTCATCATGATCGATCACGGGCAGGTCAACGGCGACGGCGTGGGAACGTATGAGGTATAACAGATGAAGCACGATTTTCGATATTTTTTCCGGGAGGGCATCCGCAATATGTTCTCCCACGGATTCATGTCCTTCGCCGCCATCGGCGTGACGGTGGCGTGTCTGGTAATCATGGGGACCTTTTCGCTGGTGGCCTATAACGCCAACGAGAACCTGAAGGATCTGCAGAAGGAAAACGCCGTGCTGGCCTTCGTGGATGAGAACCTCTCTGACAACGAGGCCAAGGCCCTGCAATCCAAGCTGGAGAAGATCCCCGGTGCGGCGGACTGCACCTTCGTCTCCCGGCAGGAGGCACGGGACAGCTACGTGGAGCAGTACGATGAGGACGACCTGTACAGCGACTTGGATCCCTCCATTTTTCGCCATCGGTACGTTATCCATCTGACGGACGCCGCACAGATGCAGCAGGTGGTATCCGATCTGGAGGCCACCCCCGGCATCGTGAAGGTCCGGGCGGACGAGACCATCTCCAACGGGTTTTTGACGGTGCGGAATGTGGCAAGCCTCATCAGCATCGCCCTCATTGCGGTGCTGCTGGTGATCTCGGTATTCATTATCTCCAACACCATCAAGCTCACCACCTTTGACCGGCGGGATGAGATCGCCATCATGAAGATGGTGGGCGCCACCGACGGCTTCATTCGATGGCCCTTCGTCTACGAGGGTCTGCTCATCGGTCTGATGGGCGCCGTCATCGCCTTTGGGCTGCAGTGGCTGCTGTATGAGGCCATTTCCAAGGGCATTTCCGGGTCCGATACCCTGCAGCTGCTGCGGGTGGTGTCCTTCCGGAAAATTTGGGGGCCGGTGGCCGGTGTGTTCGGTCTGGTAGGGATCCTGGTGGGCGTGGGCGGCAGCCTGACCGCCATCCGGAAGTTCCTGAGAGTATAAGGAGGAGTGCAGCATGAGTAAGAAAAAATGGTGCGGCCTGCTGGCCATTCTCATGGCGGTGAGCATCGTGTTCACCAGCGGCGCTCTGCGCCCGGTGAACGTCTATGCCGAGACCATCGCAGACCTGCAGGAGCAGTCGGAGGAGCACCAGAAGAAGCTGGAGGAGATCAACCAGCAGATCGAGGAGGCCGAGGCCAACAAGGCCGATGCGCTGGAGCAGAAAAACCTGCTGGATCAGCAGGCGGACGTCCTCCGCAGCCAGATCTCCAACGCCCAGCAGCAGATCGATGCGCTGGAGGCGGAGCTGGCGGACAACCAGCAGAAGGAAGAAGCTCAGTACGACCTGTTCTGCCGTCAGGTGCGGGATGAGGAGGAGCGGGGTACCGCCTCCTTCTGGTCGGTGATCTTCAAGGCCACCAGCTTCAGCGATCTTTTGGGCCGCATCGACTTCATCAACGAGGTGGCCGAGCACGATCAGAGCGTCATCAACGACCTGCGGCAGCTGCGCCAGCAGATGCAGGCCGACCGGCAGGCGCTGGAGGAGCAGCGCTCCCAGTTGGAGAGCCGTCAGGCGGAGCTGGACAGCCAGCTGGAGGCAGCCACCCAGCTCATTGCCAAGTACAACGAAACGGCGGACGGCCTGAACGATCTGGCCGCTCAGGAGAAGGCGGCAGCCGATGAGCTGGACGCTCAGATCCAGGCCCGGAGGGAGGAGGAAAACCGGAACAACGGCAGCGGCAGCGGCGGCGGCGGTGGCAGCAGCAGCAGCTCCGACGAAACGCCCTCCTCCGACGGGTACATCTGGCCCTCGGACTGCCGGCTCATTACCTCCGGCTACGGCGGGCGTGAGCAGCCCACCCCCGGTGCCAGCACCACCCACATGGGCGTGGACATCGGCGCCTCCTACGGCAGCTACATCTATGCCGTGAAGTCCGGCACTGTCACCGGCTCCAAGTACAGCTGGGGCGGCTACGGCAACTATGTGGAGATCGACCACGGAAACGGCAACTTCACCCTGTACGCCCACATGAGTGAGCGTCTGGTGGAGGTGGGCGAGCACGTGGAGCAGGGCGAGGTCATCGGCCTGTGCGGCTCCACGGGCATCTCTACCGGACCCCACGTCCACTACGAGATCTGGGAGAACTACACCCGCATCAATCCGCTGAACCGTCTGCCTGGGTACATCCCCTATTGGTGGTAAGCGGCCTTTTCCCCACCTGCACCGCTTGGTGCAGGTGGGGAATTTTTTATACCGTCTTTCTCCCGCCGCCGGGCCATAGACTGGTGGAAAGGGGGCGCTGTGTTATGGTGGGATATGTGCGATGGGAGGAGAAGCGGAAAAGGCTCACCCTGCGGCGCTGTCCGCTGGGAGACGGGGAGGTGTGCCTGCTGGAGGGCGGTGGGCGGCTGGATCGGCGGGTACAGCGCCGGGTGCGGCAGGCGGCGCAGGCCATGGCCGACGCCGGGGTGCGGTATGCGGCGGCACCGCCGGAGTGGGCGGCGCTGCTGCTTCCCCTTCGGCTCCCGGCCCCGGTGGCGCTGCGGCGGGCCATGCTGGGGCAGCTGGTGGACTGCGCCTGCAGGCAGCTGGGACTCTGCCGGTCACAGGCCAGTGTGGTGCTGCGGGCCTCCCGGCCCGACGGGGCCGTTACGGAGGCGGCGGAGGTGCTGGCCCGGCGGGTAAGGTATCTGTCGCCGCAGCTGGGCCGGGGGCAGGAGGAACTGCGGCGATCCCTGCGGCACCGGTACGGACTGGGAGAGGGCGGTCCGGCGGCGCAGCTGGCGGTATGCTTCGGCGCAGCGGCGGAGGGGCTTCCCTCCCTGCTGATCGGGGAGAGCCATCAGGAGGTCCGGTATGTATGGGCCGAGCCGTGGTGGGAGAAAATGAAGCCGTGGGCAGCGGAGGAGCCGCTGCTGGCGGCGCTGCTGGCGGAGGGAAGCCTTCCGCCGGGTGCGGCTGTCCCGGTGTGGGTAGGACTTGACACCGGCGGGGAAAGAACTTATAATGCAGAGTGATATAGTGTCTGTACTATTTTTGTTATAGTGTTTATACTAATCTCGTGCGGCCATGCCGTATTTGTCAACAGAAAGGAATGGATTCCATGGTAAAAGAATTCAAAATGAGTCAGGAGCGGTACGACGAGCTGAAAAAGGAGCTGGATTACAGCAAGACCACCCGTGCCGACGAGATCGCAGAGCTCATCAAGGAAGCCAGAGGCTTCGGTGACCTGTCGGAAAACAGCGAGTACGACGAGGCCAAAAATGAGCAGGGCAAGCTCTACTCCCGCATTGCCGAGCTGGAGAACATCCTGCTCCACGCCGTCATCGTGGACGAGACGGACATGGATTCCGACAAGGTATCCATCGGCTGCCGTGTCACCGTGACCAATCTGGATAACGGCAAGACGCTGCCGGAGTACACCATCGTGGGCTCTCAGGAGGCCAACGTCATGGAGCGGAAGGTGTCGGAGGATTCCCCCTTCGGCAAGGCCCTGATGGGCATCAAGGCCGGCAGTGAGATCACCGTGGAGGCCCCCAAGGGCGTCATCCGCTACCGGGTGGACAAGATCGAACGATAAGGAGACCATATCTATGGCACAGCAGAATCAGAATCAACAGGACCTGCGGGAAATTCTCCAGATCCGCCGGGATAAGCTGGCAGCCCTGCAGGAGGCGGGTCGGAATCCCTTTGAGATCACCCGCTATGACGTGACCCATCACGCACAGGAGGTCAAGGACCAGTTCGACCAGCTGGAGGGGCAGACCGTCTCTCTGGCGGGCCGTCTTATGAGCAAGCGGGGCATGGGCAAGGTGTCTTTCTGCGATCTGAAGGATAAGTCCGGCCGCATCCAGATCTACGCCCGGAAGGACGAGATGGACGAGGA
>OFMT01000599.1_pt1 | contig 31779 bp, 27 predicted proteins | sample 1541891 | NCBI WGS metagenome assembly OFMT01 (sample SAMN04209230, study PRJEB22552) | human gut metagenome | biome: gut; material: feces | host: Homo sapiens | place: USA: Oklahoma | reverse complement strand
GTGCAGCATACAGAGTATGTATCTACGCTGTCGCTGCTGCAGGAGGCCATGACGGCCACCGGTGGGACAATGCGCCTGCGATACGACGGCGGCAACGTATACCTGGATGTGCATAAAAGCTATCGCCACATGTGCACACAGCAGGTAGATATCAGTAAAAATTTACTAGATCTTACCGACAAAATCGACGGCGCGAGCTTGCTGACGCGCGTCTACCCAGTCGGCAAAGACGGGCTGACGATCGACAGCGTAAACGGCGGGATCCCGTATCTGATCAACGCTGACGCCGAGGCGCTGTATGGCCGCATCGATGGTACGATGCAGGCAGACACGGATGATCCTGCCGTACTTAAGGCGACGGCGGCGTCTTATCTTGCCAAAAACTGTGGCTTGTCGCGCGGCATCGAGGTCAGCGCGGCGGACCTGTCCGGCGCTGACACGGAGCTGGAGCCTTTTGATGTCGGCGACAGCGTGCGCGTGGTGTCGCCGCCGCACGGCATCGACACCGTGATGACGGTGTCCAAAGTGGACACAAGTCTCGTCGGCGACAAGGACAGTCTGACGCTCGGCTGGGGCAGTAAGACGCTCACCGGCGCTGTCGCCTCCGGCGGCAGCGGGTCATCGGGCGGGTCTGCGGCTGCGTCTGGCGGAGGGGTCGACGTGGACAGCGCGCTATCTGACACATCCACAAATCCGGTGCAAAACAAAATCGTGACCGCTGCGCTGAACAGCAAAGCCGGAACGGCGGTAGCTACGCAGTCCTCGGCTGGCCTGATGTCCGCCGCAGACAAGACTAAGCTTGATGCGCTTGCTGAAGGCGGCGGCGTGACATACATGACCGCGGACGAGATGCAAGCCATCTGGGATGCAAATTGATGATAAGGGGGCACTACAATGGCAGACAATAACAAAGCGGTTGGGCCGCTGGCGACGGCCAAGTTGGTCGCTCTGATTAAGGCCGTGACGGCAAAAAAGTACGACAAGACTGGCGGAAAAATCGACGGCAATGCCGAGATCACCGGCGGCCTAAAGGTCGGGATGAGTTCGGAATTTTCTAGCTCCATCAAAGCAGGAAGCGAAATCAGCTCAGATATGCTTCTGATGGCGCCGATTGTCGAACTGCGCGATCCGGCGAAGGAAGAAAGCATTTCTTTCGGCGTGTCCGGCGAGAACGCGGCGAAGGTTACAAGCCCTGTACCTGTCGGCGGGACACAATACGCCCGCCTCGCGGTCGGCACGCCTACCGGAGACAACGATGCAACAACCAAGGCGTATGTGGATGGAAGGACGCACGATTACTACGATGTAACCGTAATCTCTGCGGCCGACGCGGCGCAGACGATCGACGGCGGTATCATCTCCGTGCGCGGCAGCGCAGATAAAACAGTCGCCGAAATCGCCGCTGCCTACGCTGCAGGCGCGATTGTGCGCTGCATCTATGGCGGCAACATCATGCAGCTTGTGCGCGCTACGGATGGAAATTATGCGTTTGCGGGGGTTGGCGCGAACTACGGCGTGGCGCGATCTGGCAATATCACGATCACGGTCATGTCCACGTCCAACGGTGACGTGACGTGGATCACGTCGGCGGCGGGTGAACTGCCCATTCCCGACAGCGATGGTAGCCGAAACGGCTGTGCGCTGGTCGTCGGCGACGGCAAGTGGATGTACAGTGCGGATAAACTGATCCCGGCGACACCAACATCAAACGGCCTTATGTCCGCTGCAGACAAGGCGAAGCTGGACAGCATGGACAGCGCGTGCTACGACATCTATGCCAAAATAGGTACCGCAGGTGTGCGCGACAGCGTGTACAAATACGAATGCGCGGTATCACACACGTTTGCCGAGATCAACGCGGCTGTTTACGCGGGGAAAACGCCGCGTGTGCTGATCGTGGATAACATCGACAATCCCGGCGATACGCGCATCATCTGCCCACTATTGGAATATGATACCAGCCGGTCAGAAGGTGGGTATTACTTTGATGCTCCGGGGCTGGTCGGCGTAAACGGATCGGGCAGTATCTATATTGATGAAAATGGCGCGATGTACACTTGCAGTGCTGGCGAATTGCCAGCAGTTGACGCAAATCAGGATGGCAAGTACCTGATGATCGATAGCGGCAGTTGGACATGTAAGCGGCCGGATACTGCTACCGCGACCGCGCCCGGTCTGATGTCTAAGGACGACAAAGCCAAGCTCGACGGCGTGGAGGACGGCGCGACCAAGACCACCGTGGATGCAGCGCTGGATGCCGGCAGCACGAACCCTGTGCAGAACAAAGCGGTCAAAACCGCACTGGACGGCAAAGCCGGAACGGCAGTAGCTACCACGTCCACCAATGGCCTGATGTCGGCTGCGGATAAGACGAAGCTCAACGACGTAGAGGCCGGTGCAAACAAGACCACCGTAGATGTAGCGCTGGATGCAGCATCGGAAAACCCAGTGCAGAATAAGGCCGTCAAGAAGGCACTGGACGGAAAGCTGTCAACGCTGGGCGGCGAAATTTCGGCTTCTTTGAAAGTCGGGCAGACAGTCAGCGCCGAAGGGTCTGTGTCTGTTGGCAGGACGAGCGCGGACACAGGCATCCATTTCGAGAAAGCGGCTTCTGACGCTGGACGCATTTCGCACGGCTCAGACCCCATGACTGGTGTAGCGCCAATTGCCCGCCTGAAAGTGGCCGCCCCAACCGAGGATGACGACGCGGCGACTAAGGGGTATGTGGACGGCAGCGCGGTTCGATACGACGCGGCGCAGACCTTGGACGAGGCGCAGCAGTTTCAGGCACGCAAGAATATCGGCGCTATTGGCCATGACAGCCCACAGTTTCAGGGCTTTTTGTCACTAGCCCCCGCGAACGCGCCTCTTGGAACTGGCGTTGGCCTGTCCCCAATCGGAAGCGGCAATAATTTTACGCTTGATATTTCTGACGTGAACGAGAACACGCCCACGCTGCTGACCGGCGTGAAAACGCCGACGGACGCAGACACCAATGCGGCCACGACCGTCGAGTATGTGAAGAACAAGGTCTCTGAGGTTGCCGCCAGCGGCGGCGTGGACGTGGATAATGCACTGTCTGCTACGTCGACAAACCCCGTCCAAAACAAAGTCGTGACTGCCGCCTTGACCGGCAAAGCGGGCACGGCAGTGGCGACCACGTCCGCCAACGGTCTGATGTCTGCTGCAGATAAGACCAAGCTCGACGGCGTGGAGGCAGGTGCGACCAGGACCACCGTGGACGCAGCACTGGACGCAGCGTCGGAAAACCCCGTGCAGAACAAAGCGGTCTTGTCGGCATTGGACGGCAAGATGGACAAATCCGGCGGCACATTTACCGGAAACGTCTACGGCAAGTATTTTTGCGGTACATGGCTACAGTCCACTGCCGCTAGCGATCTTGGCAGAACGCCCGGAAAGATTGCTGTGCTGGATGACAGCGGCTGGGTATACTATCGCACCCCGGCCGAGCTGCTGGCTGACATCGGCGCAATGTCCGGCGGTGACTACTACACCAAAGCCGAGACGGATGCAGCTATCGCTGTGCGGGCAAGCACGTCGGCATACGGCACGACCAAGCTGTCCAACAGCACCACATCGTCCAGCAAGACGCTGGCCGCGACGCCGTATGCCGTCAAGACTGCGCTGGCGCAGGCCAAGGCATACGTGGATAGCGCGATCGCCGTGGCGATCAACAGCGCGTACTAAGGTGGGTGATTCTATGTCTACTACTGTAACCATCACGAACATTATGGCCAACAAAAACATAGGCTTTTTTTCGGCCTTTTTGGGCAACTGCTCATGGCAAATGTCCACCCTTGTACCAGGCGATGGCTCCACAAATAGCGCTAAAGTAATCCCGTCCGCGCAGGGAGAGGTTACGCTTACATCCAGCGATCATGGTCTAATTGCGTCGCACAAGTACTACGTTACGTTTAAAATTCGTTTCGAATCGGCCACACAAGGCACCTGCGACTGGTACTGGCCAGTAGCCGAGCCTGCAGCGGCTGCGGGTATGGCCGTCAACGCCGCTGCAGGCGCATGGACACGTCTGTCGGCCGTGTTCACGCGTACCAGCTTTACAGATGGGTCGTACCCGTGTCGATTCGACTACAACAACGATGACGGCAAAAAAACGACGTTCTGGTTCACATCCTGCATGCTGATCGACCTGACCGCCGCTTTTGGGGCAGGGCTGGAGCCAAGCAAGGATTGGATGGACAAGCACGTGACGGCATTTGCGGATTCGCAGAAAGTTCAGTACATAGAAAACCTCGGCGAGCTGTTTGCGGGTATCTCCAGCGCGATACAAACGAAAAGTGGCCAGTCGGGCAAAATCTTTGCGTGTGATTTTATAGATAAAATCCTCGCGCTATAATCCCGGAAAGGAGTACGAGCAAATGGAAATCATCGAAGCATACGCAACGCAAAACAAGTGCTACCAGATTGGTACGCCGCTTAAACCGCGCGGTATCATGCTACATAGCATTGGTTGCCCGCAACCTAATGCGTCCGTCATGGCGCAAAATTACAATCAGTACAGGCCCAACGGCCAGTCTGTTTGCGTCCATGCTTTTGTGCAGCGGGATGGCACTGTGTATCAGACACTGCCTTGGACTGTACAGGCATGGCACTGTGGCGGGAGCGCAAACAGCACGCATATCGGTATCGAGATGACGGAGCCCGCGAGCATCGTCTACACCGGCTACGGCTCGATCTGGCGCGACCTCGACCCGGCCGCGACCGAGGCGCACGTGCGCGGGACGTATGCGGCGGCGGTGGAGCTTTTCGCGCAGCTGTGCACGCAGTACGCGCTGGATCCGCTGGAGGACGGTGTGATCATCAGCCACGCCGAGGGCGCGGCAAGAGGCATCGCCAGCGCACACGCAGACCCCACGCACCTGTGGCTGGCTTTTGGTCTGACGATGGACGGTTTTCGCGCGGATGTCGCTGCAGCGATGGCGGCAAAAAATACAGAGGAGGAGGACGACGATATGATCAGATACCACAGCATCGGCGATATGCCGAGCTACTACCGTGAGGAGGCGTCGCAGCTGGTGGACTCCGGCGCGCTGCAGGGCGACAACGGCGACCTTAATGTGTCGGAGGACATGATCCGTGGCGCGATCATCGGCATGCGCTATGCCGAGGCACGCAATCCGCGCTATTACAGCCTGGACGACGTGCCCGCATGGGCACGCGAGGAGACGCAGAGGCTCATCGATCGCGGCGCGCTGCTGGGCGACGGCAAGCACGAGCTCAACGTCACGTATGACGCGCTGCAGGCGATGATCGTGTGCCAGCGGATGATCGATGCCGCCGGCGGCGACGGGAAGTGAGGCGCGTATGTCGGAGGTTATCCTTGCCGCGCTGATCAGCGCGGCGGCCGCCATTGTGGTCGGCGTCATCAACAGCCGCGCGCAGCACAGCAAGCTGATCGCGGAGCTGGACAAGCGCGACGAGCTGCAGGCGTATCGCATCGGGCAACTGGAGCGCAAAGTGGATAAGCACAACCAGGTTATCGAGCGTACATATAAGCTGGAGGAGTGCACCGAGCTCCTCGGCGAGCGCATCAAGGTCGCCAATCACCGGATCGACGATCTGGAGCACAACAAAAATTAAGAGGAGGACATCATTATGGAACTTGGCATTGCATCTGTGGCGGCGATCACCGCCATCGCGTACCTGCTGGGCATGGCCGTTAAGGCCACCAGCGTGGCGGACAAATGGATCCCCATCATCTGCGGCGCTGCCGGCCTGATCCTGGGTGTCGTCGCCTGGGCGATGGGCGTGCCGGATTTTCCGGCGCATGACTGGCTCAACGCTGCTGCCGTCGGCATCGTGTCCGGCTGGGCCGCGACGGGCCTGAACCAGAGCGTCAAGCAGCTGACGGATAATAAATAATTGGGCAAAGCAAGGCCGCCGGAGCGTAAGTGCTCCGGCGGCCTTGTGATTTTAAATTTCTGTGCCATCTGGCAGCGTAAACTTGATGTTGACTTTGCAGCCGAGTGCTTCTCCGATGCGCTCCCATTCTTCTACGGTAAATTTTCCGGTATTCAGCCGTTTGTTAAGCAGCTGGGGGGACCATCCGAGCCGTCGCGCCAGCTCGGAGTTTGTAATCCCAAAATACGCAAGCTTCATTTCGATTATTTGCCGTGCTGTCACGGTATCACTCCCTTCTGTTTGATAGCATAACCCATTTGGTTTAATGTGTCAACCGAAAATTTTCTGGAATATCTGAAAAAGTTAAAATAAAGGGTTGACATTATAAACGATTTAGTTTATAATAATACTCGTAAGGCAGAGGGGAACCTCTTACGAAAGGAAGTGAGGGAATGACCGAGATGAACGTCACAGAGGCGCTGCTGAAAGCAATCCTCGAACTAATCGAGAAGTGCGAATCGCTCGAAGAACTCCGCGAAAGCGTTAAGCGCATCATGAATGAGTAAACAAAAAGAGTAGCGGCCCCTACCACAGACCCGCTACTCGCACCAGAGAAGGTGAGCCGGGAGCCTTACCCCGGCCACCTTGATTATAAACCGAGTAAGGCAGAAAAATCAAGGAGGAAACACTATGAAGTACGAAGTCTACGAAAACAACGGCGGCGCCGTTATGCTCGCTATCCTCGACGACGATTGCAAGCCGGCCGCCATTTTTGAAAACTGGGAGCATGGTCAGCGCGGCATTTTGGCCGACGCACTGCAGGAGCTCGCCGCAGATCCGACGGCGTGGAGAGCGTGGGACGGCGACCTTGTCGAGCGCATCGCGTCCGAGTGGCCGTACAGCGGCGAGTCAGAGCCGCCCACTCTCGCCGAGCTTTACGACGAGATCAGCGGGAACGATGATTGCATCATCGACAGCGACGGCGAGATGATCCCTGTGCAGCGCATGGGTGCCGCAGCTCTCAAGGCACTCGGCCTGAGCCTCGAGGATGACGATCAGTAATGCGTGCGGCAATCTATATCCGTGTATCAACGAGCGAGCAGGCGGCAGAGGGATATTCCCTCGCCGCCCAGCGCAAGAGCTTGATGCAGTGGTGCAATGGCCGCGCCTATGATGTAACCGGCGTGTATGCGGACGAAGGGATCAGCGCGAAGGACATCAAGCATCGACCGGCAATGCTGCAACTGCTATCCGATGTGCAGGCCGGAGAAATCGACGTTGTGTGCGTCTGGGCGCTCAGCCGATTGACGCGCAGCGTTGCTGACCTATACAGCGTGTGGGATTTGTTTGCGGCGCACAACTGCGGGTTAATTAGCTACACAGAGGCTTTTGACACGACCACGCCGACCGGGCGCGCAATGATGGGTATGCTCGGGATTTTTGCTCAGATGGAACGAGAATTTACGGCCGAACGTGTCAGCGCGGCGATTGCCGAACGGGCAGCGCAGGGAAAGCGGACGTGCAATGAAGTCCTTGGCTATGACCTCGATGGCAAGGACAGCCTGAAGATCAACCCGGCGGAAGCGGAGCGCGTGCGGTATATTTTTGATCGTTACCTGGAATATCGCAATCTGTCGGCCGTTGCCGAGCTGTGCAGATTGCGCGGCTACACCGGGAAACGCGGTAGAGTACAGACTGCCGAATCAATCCGGCGGATACTTATCTGTCCGGTATATGCTGGCTACAACAGCTATAAGGGCCAGTTGTACAAGGGGTGTCACGCGCCCATCATATCTGTCAAAGATTACAATCGTGTGCAGCGGATACTACAGCAGCGAGGGAAGCGAGTCAGGATACTGTATCAGCAAATCAAGGGATAATCGCGGGGGATAATTTTTCGCGCTGTCAGCTGTGATGTAGATATACCAGCGCATAGCGGCCACGGTGACTGGACTGCTTTGCCCCCAAATTTGCCCCCAAAGGCTCAAAAATGCCCCCAATTTGCCCCCAAAACGTGGCGCGGATTGGCGCGATATGCTCGGCGTGTCGGGCAAACAAAAAACCTTGTAATCGTTGAGATTACAAGGTTTTTTGCCGCTTTTTCGTGGTGCTCCAGCGGGGATTCGAACCCCGGACACCCTGCTTAAAAGGCAGGTGCTCTGCCTACTGAGCTACTGGGGCATATCGGTGTGAAAAGTTATCCGCTATCCAAAACATCAGACGCACCCAACAAATACTCAGACGCGAATCCAGCGAAGCGATTCGCGGCTGAAAAAGGAGCTGGTGTTCGGAAACGGATGCTTTCTGCTTGCAGGAAGCAGGAGTTGGAAGAACATCAGCGACGTGGCTGGGATGGCGGGATTCGAACCCACGATATCAGAGTCAAAGTCTGGTGTGTTACCATTACACTACATCCCAATATCGGGGCAAAAATCATCGGGGATCGGGATCACTCCCAATCCCCGATTTCGTGGGGTGGGTAAAGGGGTTCGAACCCTCGACACCCGGAACCACAATCCGGTGCTCTCCCGACTGAGCTATACCCACCATAGGTCTGAAATGGTACGCCAAGAGGGATTCGAACCCCCGGCCTACTGCTTAGAAGGCAGTTGCTCTATCCAACTGAGCTACTGGCGCGAATTGAATGGAGCAGGTGACGGGAATCGAACCCGCATCCCCAGCTTGGAAGGCTGGTGCCCTAGCCATTGTGCTACACCTGCATGCGCCCTCCGCAAAAATCGTCAGCTCTGTTATAATAGCATCAGTGTCCCGTTTTGTCAACGTTTTTTCAGAATTTTTCTGCGCTTTTTTATGTTATCTGAGTAGAGCGCACAAAAGCCTTGCACCGTCAGCACTTTCCGGCCGCGCGAACGCGCCGCACAGCCGCTCAGGATGCCACTGCACGGCAAAGACGGGGAGCGTCCTGTGGCCGACGGCCTCGACCGTGCCGTCCTCCGCGCAGGCGAAGACCTGAAGCCCCGTCCCCAGCCGCCAGACGGCCTGATGGTGTGCACTGTTGACCGTGCAGCGCGTGCCGTACAGCTCGCGCAGAAGGCCCGGCGCGGTGTTGATGGCATGCAGCCGGTCAACGCCGTCAATTTGACTGTGGCCCTCGATGTGCTGACGCAGCGTGCCGCCAAAATAGACGTTGAGGACTTGCAGCCCGCGGCAGATGCCGATGACAGGCTTTCCCGCGCACAGGAAGTTGTCAATCAGCGTGAGCTCACGCGCGTCGCGTGCTTCGTCGAGATCTTCCGAGCCGTTCAGCGCTTGACCGTAAAAGCGCGGGTGCATGTCGCCCCCGCCGGGCAGCAGCAAAACGTCCGCGTTCTCCGGCGTTTCGGCGAGCGGCGCACCGACCAGCGCGAGCGCATTTTCGTAATTTTTCAGGCGTACCGATAAATAGACAGTCTTCATACGCACAGAATATGCCCCGAATGCGAAAAAAGACCTTGCAAGACGCAAAAAGTTATGGCATAATAGTTTGGCTGATAACAGCGAACTGAATATGCAGCGGTATCGAAGTGGTCATAACGGGGCTGACTCGAAATCAGTTTGAGGGAAACCTCACGAGGGTTCGAATCCCTCCCGCTGCGCCAAGGAAAACCCTCTTTTGTCTGTTACGGCAAAAGAGGTTTTTCGTAAAGAGAGGGACTGAAAATGCTGATTGACAGTTCGATCGCACAGGCATATATCGAGAGCAGCTGCGTCGACGCTTTTCGTGCTTCATGGCTCTTTGAACACACCTCGGTTTCGTCAGATCTTGGCAGGAATGCATTTACTCCGCCGCCTGAGGATCTTGCTCTCCGAGAGACTGTGCGCAAGCTCGAACGCCGTATCTGTGAAGCGGCTGCGCACTTTGTCCCCGTCAACCGCCCGATTTGGGATGCGCTTTTCCCCGATTGGGAGGCGGTACAGCCGACACTTGATTTGATCGTCGGTTATCCCGAGCCTTACGACGCCGTTGCGGCACACTCGCCCGACGGGCAGGCACATCTCATCTTTGATCTCATCCGTTGGTGCAATTATGCGGAGCTCGACCAGCTCGACAGCATCATTCGGAATCTGCTGACGCATGAGATTACGCATCTCTTGATTGGACACCGCTATCCGGCGGCAGATGCCGCATTGGAAAGTACAGACTATTTGACAAGATTGGATGCTTACACATTTCATGAGGGATTCGCCCATCTTCTCTCCTATCAGGCGACAGAAATCGACTGTGTGGACTGGCATACACCGCAGCTTACCGAGGTCGCAGCAGCAAGCCGTGCCAAACTGCGCCTCGCGCTTACGGAGACGGATCCAGACAGGCAAAAGCAGTTTCTTGAAGAGGCGGTCTGCGGATCGTACTATGAAAAGTTTGCCTGTATGTGCGGTATGCTGTATCTGGCAGACCGATGGGAAACGCAGGGGATCGACGGCCTGAAAAGCGCATTTGCGGACTATCACGGCTTTGCTCAAAGGGCCTTGAGCATTCGAATTTGATTGCAAAAGAGGAAGAGACGCGAATGCGTCTCTTCCTCTTTTACACCTTCTCCCGCTTCTGCCGCCAGAGGTTGATCGCCAGCATGACCGCGGCGTAGATCAGCGCGGCGGCGAGGATAATGAGCGAGAAGTCGCGCTGCATCTGGTAGCTCGTCGTCGTGAAACCCTTGACGAGTAGATGACCGGCAAGATAGCTCGCGGGAATCAGCGTCAGATAGCCGAGCGCTTTGCCCGTTTTCTTCCTGCGGCAGACGAAAAATACAATACCCAGCGTAATAAGGAGTGCTAACGATAGCAAAACGTAATAGCCGAGCGCCAGCCTCGGCAGAGAAATGATGCCGCCGTTCATGCTGCCGCAGAGCAGTACATCGTCCTGCCCGTTGTTCTGAGAATAGCAGACTGCCGTGCAATTCGCGGCGTCGAGCGTAAAGAGCGTGCGCGCGGACACCGCCTTGGCGAGCACGCCTTGCAGTGCGTCCGCCTCGCGCTGTGTGCGATCATTTGTGTTCGGGGCGCCCCCGGTTTTGTCGAATGCGCCGCGCCATGTGTCGAGCGGCGTGCGCCATGCGGTGATGAAGTAGATGGTTTTGCCGCTGTTGGGGTCCTGCGTGTTCGTGACCTCTGCGCCGGAGACCGGCACAAGCAGGCTGACGGAGATGCTCTCCGCGCCGCTGAGATCAGAAAGCCCATCCGCTGCCGAGCCGTCGTCCGCGAGCGCGCTGGGCGAGCGCGAGATCGACCACTCTGTCTCGCTGTACGGCAAATACTGCGGCGCGGTGAGATACGCAAACCCCGCCGTCGCCAGCGTCAGCGCGAGCGTAACGGCCAGCAGCACGGCGGTCAGCTTCTTGCGTCGAAGCTGCCGCTTCAAGTCGCGCAGCGGCTGCGCGCTGACGGGCGCGGGCTTCACGTCCGCCTTCAGCGCGTCGAGCTCGGCGCGGCAGGCCGCGCACTGCGCTAAATGCCCGTCCACAAATTCCTTCGTCTCCTCGCGCAGCATGTCTTCCTCATAGAGCGGCAGAAGGTCCTGCACGATGCTGCAAGTTTTGTCCATTTCAGTCGTCCTCCAATCCCTCGCGGATCATGCGCTTGGCCCGATGATACGTCACGCATGCCCAGTTTTCCGTCTTGCCGAAGAGCGCGCCGATGTCGCGGAAGCTCTTCTCACCGTACACGCGCCACATGAAGACCTCCTTGTACGGCTCTCTGAGCGCGTGCAGCAATTCCTGGATGCGCGCGGCCTCGCTGTGATCTTCTAACTCCTCCTCGTGGCTCTCCTCGGCGATCTGGCAGTCTTCGAGCGGGGCAAGCCGCTTCTCGCGCCGCAGCTGCGAATAATAGAGATTCTTCGCGATCTGGCAGAGCCACACGCGCACGCTGCACTCGCCCCGAAAGCGGTCGAGGGCGTCCATCGCACGGAAAAACGTCTCACTCGTCAGCTCCTCGGCGACGCTCTCGCTCCCGGACAGCGAAAGCAGATACCGGTACACATCGTCGAAGTACACGGCGTACACCTCTTCAAAATTCGTCAGCGCCCTCACCCCTTTTCTGTCTATAGGACGGCGGAAAACCGGTTTTCTTACAAAAAAATCCGTCCCGCGGGACGGATTTTTTCTTTCACGTTTTCACGACTCTTTTCTTGCCGCACTTCGGGCACGTGAGCTCGACCTTGCCGATGTTTTTCGGCACGCGGCAGTACGCGCCGCAGGAGCAGCGGACGTATTTGTGCGCCTTGTCGGCGCGGCGTGCCTTCGCGCCGCGGATGGCGTTCGCCTTCGGCGTCCACCAGGTCAGAAACTTCGCGTTCTCGGCCTGACGGCGCGCGAGATTGCGCGAAAAAATGCGGATGAGCACGATGAACATCAGCACCATCGACACAAAGTACAGCGCCTGCGACACGCCCTGCACGCGGATGATCGAGCTCAGAATGCTCACGACCAGCTCAAGGATCACGAGCGCCCAGTTCAGCGCATCTACGCCGTTGCGGCCATACATAAAGCGGTAAAGGGCATCGCGGAATTTATTCACAAAAAACACTCCTAAAATCTTGATGCTGCCATTCTACACGCTTTTTCGACCCCCGTAAAGGCGTTTGAACAAAAGTTTACAGAATGGAAAAGAGTAAACGCAAACCGCCCGCCCCCGTCAGTCGCCTTACAGGGGGGCAAGGGGGCCCGCCCCCCAAAAAAGCCTCGCAGAGTTTCGCCGCTCCGCGGCGAAATAAAATGAAATCGTAAATCCTGACGACAGAAGGTGAATTGCCGCAAAGCGGCAAGAGAAGCCGCCCTGGGGCGTGTGCGTCAGGATTTACACTTCTCGCTCCGCAAACGTGCGCGCCTACGGCGCGTGCGCTGCCGCGGAGCGCAAAAAGCTAAAACGAAAGCCCCGCTGAGCGGGGCTTTCGTTTTAAGCATTAAAGTCCGTTGGTGTAACGATACAGGAACGTCACGGCCTCGGCGCGGTTGCAGGAAGCATACGGGGAGAACGTCGTGGCGCTGGTGCCGGTGGTGATACCCTTACCGACGGCCCAGAGGATGGCCTTATAGTAGCTCGCCTCGCTCGTGGCGCCCACATCCTTGAACGGGTTGGAGTAGTAGCCGCTGGGCTGGCCCGCGTAGCGGTACAGGAAGGTCACGATCTGGGCACGGGTGCAGACCTGATCGGGGGAGAACGCCGTGGCGCTGGTACCGGAGGTGATGCCCTTCTGGCTGGCCCACAGGATGGCCTTGTAGTAGCTCGAGTGCGTGACGGCGTTGACATCACGGAACGGGTTGCGGGTGGTGGTCGGCTCCGGGCTGCCGGCGGCGCGCCACAGGAACGTCACGATCTCGGCGCGGGTGCAGGACTTGTACGGGGAGAAGGTGGTGCTGGACGTGCCGTTGGTGATGTTCTTGCCGACGGCCCACTTGACGGAGTTGTAGAAGTAGTCGGTGGTCTTGACGTCGATGAAGTTCATCGTCTGGCCGATCTTGATGGCCACGGTGCCGGTGAGCTGGCGGGTGCCGGTGCCGGTCGTGCCGTAGCGGGCGTAGATGGTGAACGGGATGTAGACGGTCTCGCCGGTCTTGGCGTAGCGGCTGGCGAGGAACGCGACGTCGCTGATCGCGTTCTGGCTGGCGGTGGCGCTGTAGTAGAACTTGTCAGTCGTCTTGATGGAGCCGCCGTAGTTGTAGCCGTTGTAGTAGGTGTAGAGCGAGCCCTCGTTGACGGCGGAGACGGCGCTCTGGTCAAAGGTCACGTAGTCGATGGTGTAGTTGCTGCTGTAGCCCTTGGTGGAGCGCAGGTAGCTGAGGAAGTCGCTCTCGTCGAAGCGGACGCTGTCGCCCTGAGAGACGGTGTACTTGATGTCCTCGCGCACGAGGTTGACGACGACGCTGCCGGAGTAGCTCACGGTCGTGCCGCGGCTCGTGGAGGAGCTGGAATAGCGGGTCGCGTACAGGGTGAAGTTCAGCGTGATGGTCTTCGCGGTGGACTTGGCGTTGGGGACGAACGTCACGCTATCGAGGTTGGTGACCTTGGTGCGGGTGTTGAACGCGCCGGAGGAATTGCTGGTGGACATGGCGGTGCCGCCATAGTACAGCGTGCCCTGCGCGGTGGTGGGCAGGGAGAAGGTCACGTAATCGAAGGTGACATAGGGATAGGACTTGGTCTTGCTGGCGTCGCCGCGGGCCTCAGCGACCTTGTTCATGAAGTCGTTGAAGTCGCTCTGCGCGAACTGGACGGTCTCACCGGCCACGCCGTTGTAGTTGATGTTGTAGTTCTTCTGGTAGACGGTGAGCTGACCGCAGGAGTAGCGGTTGGAGGAATCCTTGGTGACGAGCCACAGCGTGCACTTGCCGCCCACAAAGTTGGCGTCAGTCAGATAGTAGAGGGTACTACCATAATACTGTGTACCGGTCAGCGTCCAGTTCGGCTCAGTCGCCTGATTGGGCGTGCCGAGAACATAGTAGCTGGAGTAGCCGCTGGGGACCTGAACATAATAGCGATAGGTGTTGCCGTAAGCGACCGGTTCGGGATACTGGTCCTCATAGGTCACCTTGGTGGGGGAAACGGGAATGTTGAAGGTGATGGAGTAAGTGCCGCGGTTTGTGGTAACCGTTCCGGTCACTGCGGCCGTACCGATAACATTGCCGTAAGATGTAAATCTATAATAACCATTTACGACGGAGGGAGCGGTGAACGTACCGTAGTTTGTGACGGTCTGCGAACGAACAGAAACGCTGCTAACGATTTCGCTGTAGTTATAGCCGTAACTGGTTGTATTGCGCGTAGTGATTGCAGCCTGCGCAGCATTGACAAGTTCGCTGTAGGCGTAATCTCTATAGCCACCACTCTGAACCGAGGAAAGCGTAGCGGTAAGCGCATTACCGGTAATTGTGATGGGCGTTGCCGAAATCTTTTTACCCATGAAGATGACATACGGAGTTACGGAAATGCTGCCGTTGCTCACCATCGTCACGGTCATTGCCTTTTGATTTCGATTACTGGCTGAAAAGGCATTGGTGTTGCCGGTGATATCATAGCCGTAGGTAACGCTCGACGTGACCTCGCGGTTATCCTTGTCTTGGAACGTAATCGTAACGGTCGCAGTATTGCCGACACTAGGTAATACAATACTGTTGTTATACGCGGTAGCGTAGGCAGAGGAAACCGCAGCACTAATCGTATAATCGTTTTTCTTGACGGTAACATTGGTGACTTTCTCTAGGGGAGTGCCACTGCCCTTTTCTGTGGCTTTGCAAGACACAACATAGATCACGTCATCCCCAGTAACAGCAGGAACAGTCCAATTAACAGAAGAATCAGTGCCTTCAATCGGTGTTGCTTTACCGGAATCGCCGGACTTTTTATAAGACCACTTATAGGTTGCGCTGGAACTGAGGTTGGAATCTTTTACTTTCAGCGCAGTGGTACCTGTGGAGAGAACGGTGCTCGGAGTTGCTTCTAAAGCAAAAGTTGCATCAGTGGCAGTAACATCAAATTGAACAGGACTTTCAAATCCCTCAACAGTAACTTCTAATTTGCTGCCTTTGTATTCTGCCTTAGTGACCTTATAACCATTTTTAGGAGCAACACTCCAGTTACCCTTACTAAGGTCTTCATTAGATAACTTTACGATTTTGATTTGACCATTCGTTACGGTATACGTTCTTGTATTAAACGTAACACTGGCAATATCAGTCGCTAAGAACTTATTGCTGACAGCAATATTTTCCTTTTTAAGTTCAACGGATAAAGTTCCCTGCGTAGGCGCCGCATCACGAGAGTTAGGCTCCTCGCTACCAGAGCTTGCAACAGTATAATGGACTGTAACAACGCATTTAACCGTTGCAGCTTCAGCAGCTTTCACAGCCGTGGTCGAAATGCTCTGCGTAGTTAAGGACTGACCGGATTGAAGTTCAAAGCTGTCACCAATGTTCCAGCTATATGAGGTCTGTCCTTCGACAATCCGAGCATTATTGATGCCGGTGATTGTGGGAGTTCCTTCAACTTGGAAGTTAACGGAATCACCACGGTTGATCGTGCCACTGATATCTTTGATCGATAAACCAGTGATTTTAGGAGACTCGCTCTCCCCATCGCCTGTTGTTGCCCTTGCAGGCACGACGACGAGGCTCAGGACCAACGTCAGAGCCAATAGCAAGGAGAGAAATTTTTTCATGTGATCTTCATCCTTTCGTGTTTGTTGTTGTCGGCTCCGCGCGCACAGAGCCTTTCTCATACATGTCATTTTACCATGCCGCGGGAAATAAGGGAACAGGAAAATGGAAAATTCATAAATTCTTTATCTTCCCTCTTCGCCCAGTTTCCCTTTGCTTCCTTAATTAGACGCAAGAAACGTCTGTTTTGTTTCACAAAACCCGAAAATTTTCCAAAAATTTTTTACGCCGCGAAAAACCGCACATACACGAACACCCCCGCCGCGATCTGCGCGAGTAAGATCGCGGGAATGCCAAACTTGAAGTACCAGTGCCGCGTCTTGTGGTGAAAGACCCTCATTGCGAAAAGAGCACCCGCGCTGCCGAGCAGCAGCGCGAGTGCAAATAAGGTCTTTTCGGGCACGCGCCGCGCGCCCTGAATTTTGGCGCGGCGCTTGTCTGCGCCGTAGACGCAGAACGTCAGAATATTGATCGCGGCGAGATAGATGACAAAATATCTCACTTTTCGAGCTTGCTGAGCTCCACAGCCGCCGCCGCGCCGAGGCGCGCGTTGTTGAACACGAGCTGGATGTTGGAATCCAGGCTGTCGCCGCCGGTCAGGTCCTTGATCTTGGCGAGCAGATAAGGCGTCGTGGCCTTGCCGTGGATGCCGTCCTTCTTCGCGTCCTCCACGGCCTCGGCAATGGCCTTGTCGATGACTTCCTTGTCCATGGAGTACTCTTCGGGAATCGGGTTCGTGACGAGTAAGCCGCCGCGCAGACCCAGCTCGCGCTTGACGTGGAACGCCTTGGCCAGCTGCTCGGGCGTGTCGAGCTCGTAGTCGACGCCAAAGCCCGACTTGCGCGTGTAGAACGCAGGCAGCTCGCTCGTGCCGTAGCCGATGACGGTCACGCCGTGGGTCTCGAGATATTCGAGCGTCAGACCGAGGTCGAGGATGGACTTCGCGCCCGCGCACACGACCATGACGGAGGTGTTGGCCAGCTCTTCAAGGTCGGCGGAGATGTCGAACGTCTCCTGCGCGCCGCGGTGCACGCCGCCGATGCCACCGGTGGCGAACACGCGGATGCCCGCCATGTCGGCGATCATCATCGTGGTGGTGACGGTGCAAGCGCCGTCCTTGCCCTGCGCGACGAGCACGGGCAGGTCGCGGCGGGAAGCCTTCGGGATGCCCGCGCCGGTGCGGCCGAGGTAGTCGATCTCTTCCTTGGAAAGGCCCGCCTTCAGGCGTCCGCCGATGATGGCGATGGTCGCGGGCACGGCGCCCGCGTCGCGAATGATCTGCTCGACCTTGAGCGCGGTCTCCACGTTCTGCGGGTAGGGCATGCCGTGGGAAATGATGGTGGATTCGAGCGCCACGACGGGCTTACCGGCGGCAAGGGCCTCGGCAACCTCGGGGGCGATATCCAGATACTTGTTCATAGTTAAAATCCTCCTGTAAAGTAATAGGTGAAAGTTTCACGTTTACCTTTTGAGGTAAGGTTGTATCATAACATACAACTTGTCAAAAGTCAACACAAAGCGGGGCTTGAATTTGCACGGGAAGTGGCATATAATACCTCTATTATCCCGTGAAAACCCACAAAAGGAAGGAAAATTATTATGGAACGAGTGAGAATTGCCGCGCTCTTCGCCGACAAAGAGCAGTACGGCGGCGCAAGCGTCACCGTATGCGGCTGGGCGAAGACCATCCGCGATATGAAGACCTTCGGATTCATCGAGCTGAACGACGGCTCGTGCTTCCGCAATTTGCAGGTCGTGATGGATGCGAATTCTCTTTCTAATTATAAGGAGATCGCCGCGCAGAACGTGGGCGCCGCGCTCATCGTGCGCGGCACCGTCGTGCTGACGCCCGAGGCCAAGCAGCCGCTCGAAGTCAAGGCAACAGAGATCGAGATCGAGGGCGTGTCCTCCCCCGACTATCCTTTGCAGAAAAAGCGCCACAGCGTCGAATATCTGCGCACCATTCAGCATCTGCGCCCGCGCACGAACCTCTTCTCCGCGGCTTTCCGTGTGAGAAGCGCGGCGGCCTACGCCGTGCACGAGTTCTTCCAGAGCCGCGGCTTCGTCTATGTCAACACCCCCATCATCACCGGCTCTGACTGCGAGGGCGCGGGCGAGATGTTCCAGGTCACGACGCTCGACCTTGAGAACCCGCCGAGAACGCCCGACGGCAAGGTCGATTACAGCAAGGACTTTTTCGGCAAGAAGACGAGCCTGACCGTCTCCGGCCAGCTCAACGCCGAGAACTTCGCTATGGCGTTCGGCGACGTTTACACCTTCGGCCCCACGTTCCGCGCCGAGAATTCCAACACCGCGCGCCACGCCGCCGAGTTCTGGATGATCGAGCCGGAGATGGCGTTCTGCGACCTCGACGGCGACCTTGAGGTCATGGAGGCGATGGTCAAGCATATCATTCGCCGCGTGATGGAGCGCTGCCCGGACGATCTCGCGTTTTTCAACAGCTTTGTCGACAAGGGTCTGCTGGAGCGTCTCCAGCACGTCGAGAGTTCCGACTTTGGCCGCGTGACGTATACCGAGGCCGTCAAGCTCTTAAAGGAGAGCGGCCAGAAGTTCGACTACCCCGTCGAGTGGGGCATCGACCTTCAAACCGAGCACGAGCGTTACCTGACCGAGCAGATCTTCAAGCGCCCCGTGTTCGTCACGGACTATCCGCAGGAGATCAAGGCGTTCTATATGCGCCTCAACGACGACGGCAAGACCGTCGCCGCGGCGGACTGCCTCGTTCCGGGCATCGGCGAGATCATCGGCGGCAGCCAGCGCGAGGAGCGCATCGAGCTGCTCGAAAAGCGCATCCGCGAGCTCGGCATGAATCCCGAGGACTACTGGTGGTACTGCGACCTGCGCCGCTACGGCTCCTGCCGTCACGCGGGCTTCGGCCTTGGCTTCGAGCGCATGGTGATGTATTTAACGGGCATCGGCAACATCCGCGACGTGGAGCTGCATCCGAGAACGGTGGGCAACGCAGACTTTTAATTCTTCAAAAACAAGGGACACGGAAGCCGTGCCCCTTGTTTTTTGAGAATTACACTCCGCTTCGTGCCTTGCCGCCCAAAGGGCGGCTTCGACACGCGCGGAGCGAGAAGAGTTTTTTGGCACGCGCATGTCGCGCCAAAAACGATTAAGATTATTTGCCGCCTGCGGGCGGCAAAGTCTGCGACGCCTTTTGGTGCGTGATGAGGGTCTCTGCTTCTATTTTTCATTTTTGGCGCAAAATGCGCGGCGGGGGTGCGTTAGCTGTTTTGTGCGAAGCACGAAATGCGCGTGGGGAACGTTGGCTGTTTCGAGCCGGAGGCTCGAAATGCGCCTCCATTGAATTTAGACTGAAGTAAAACGGCCCTCAAAGAGGGCCGTTTTCGTTTTGCAAGTTTGCTGTCATTTTAGTGCGATAAAGTGCAATTTTTTGCACGAACGGATGCTTCGAATGTTTCAAATGTATGGAATATTTGGAGAAGTTAGACAAATGTTTTTCACTGTTTTTGTCTGTTTTGCACACATTTGTACAACAAAGTTCAGCTACCTTTTTCCCGAAAAGGGGAAGACAAAAAAATACGCCATGATATAATGATTCTGCAATGACGGGGCGCGAGCTCCGAACAATACGATCACATTTTCTGTGGAGGATTATCATTATGGCTATCAAAGTGGGCATCAACGGCTTCGGCCGCATCGGCCGCGTCGTGCTGCGCATCATGATCGAGCATCCGGAGCAGTTCGACATCTGCGGTATCAACCTGCGCAAAGCGGATCTGGATTACATGGTCTATATGATCAAATACGATTCCGTGTTCCGTCAGTTCAACGGCACGGTGGAGCACAAGGACAAGAACCTGATCGTCAACGGTCACACCATTCAGGTCTTCAGCGAGTCCGACGCGGCGATGATCCCCTGGTCCAGCTGCGGCGCGGAGTACATCATCGAGTCCACCGGCGCCTACAACACCACCGAGAAGGCCTCCCGCCACTTCAAGGGCGGCGCGAAGAAGGTCATCCTGACCGCGCCCGGCAAGGATGAGGTCACCCCCACGTTCGTCATGGGCGTGAACCACATGCTGCTCCATTCTGACATGAAGGTCGTCTCCAACGCCTCGTGCACCACCAACTGCTTAGCACCCCTTGCCAAGGTCGTCAACGACGAGTTCGGCATCGAGCAGGCGCTCATGTCCACCATCCACGCCGCCACCGCCAAGCAGAAGGCGGTCGACTCCCGCGGCGGCAGCGACTGGCGCACCGGCCGCTCCATTCTCAACAATATCATCCCCTCCTCCACGGGTGCCGCCAAGGCCGTCGGCCGCGTCATCCCCGAGCTCTACGGCAAGATGACCGGCATGAGCTTCCGCGTCCCCACAGCGGACGTCTCTGTCGTTGACCTGACCGCCCACCTCAAGGTCAAGACCACCTATGCCGATATCTGCTACGCCATCCGCCACGCCAGCGAAACCTATATGAAGGGCATCATCGGCTACACCGCGGACCAGGTCGTCTCCACGGACCTGATCGGCAATTCCTGCCCCTGCATCTTCGACGAGACCGCCGGCATCATGCTCGACAACGACTTTGTCAAGCTGATCGCGTGGTACGACAACGAATGGGGCTACTCCAACATGGTCGTCCGCCTGCTTGAGCACATGGTCGCGGTGGACGAGGGCCGCGTGACGCCTGAAAAGCGCGTCGTCCCCAAGGATAAGCCGAAGGAAGAGCCCGCCGCCAAGAAAGCGTAACAACGAAATAAAAAAGGAAGGACGCTGCGCGTCTTTCCTTTTTTATTCGTCTTTTTTTTCTGCTGCTTTTGCTTCGAGCTCGGCGACGGTCGTGTTGTCTTCCATGCCGCGGGCGTGGAGGACATCGTCGCGCGTGAGGGTCATCAAATCATTCTTTGTAAAACTCTCCATCTTCGCGAGGCGGTTGGCCTGCGCGGTCAAGATCTGCTCGAAGAGATTGCGCACGCCGCGCGCGTTGCCGAACGTCACACCGTCGGCGTTCTCATCGTAGATGAAGTCCTTGACGTCCTGCTCGGCGTCGGGAGAGAGGGTGTACTGCGACTTGCGGCACTGCATTTTGAAAATCTCGAGCATCTCGTCGAGCGTGTAGTCGTCAAAGTGCAGGTAGCGGTTGAAGCGGGACTCAAGGCCGGGGTTCGATTGGATGAACTTTTCCATCAAGCCATCGTAGCCCGCGACGATCACGACGAGGTCGTCGCGGTGATCCTCCATCGCCTTGAGCAGCGTGTCGATGGCCTCCTGACCGAAGTCGTTGTCGCCCTTGCCGTTGAGTGCGTAGGCCTCGTCGATAAACAGCACGCCGCCGAGCGCCTTTTCGATGACCTTGCTCGTCTTGATGGCCGTCTGACCGACGTAGCCCGCGACGAGCCCGCTGCGGTCGACCTCGACAAGCTGACCCTTGGAAAGGATCCCGAGTGAGCGGTAGACGCGCGCCATCAAACGCGCGATCATCGTCTTACCTGTACCGGGGTTGCCGGTGAAGACCATGTGGAGCGAGAAGTCCGCGTTCGGAAGCCCCGTCTCCTCGCGCCGCTTGAAGACAGTCGCCATGTTGATGAGGTTATTCACCTCGCGCTTGACCTCGCCAAGGCCGATGTAGTTGTCGAGTTCTTTTTTAAGGTCCTCGATCTTCTCGGGCGGGGGAAGCGGCGCTTCCTCTTCCTTTTTCTCGTCCGCGCCGGTGGAGGCGGCGGGCTTGTTCGGCTTTGCGCCGTCCGCGCTCTTCGGCGCGTTTGCTTTGGGCGCAGCTTCCTTCGGGACGGCGGATTTCGGCGCGTCCGGCGTCAGCGGCGTGCCCCAGAAGTCGCTGCCCATGCGGTTTAAGTTGTTCTGCGTCATCGTGCGGATAACGTCGAGCTGCTGGAGAATGATCTCGTCCTTTTTATCCATGTTGATTCTCTCCCTTCGTTCCGTAGGGCGTGTGCGCCATTGCGCGGAACAAGAATGCAGTGATCAGGCCGCTGAGCGCGCCCGTGAAGAGCGACACCAGCAGCAAAAACGGCAGATAGTAGAGCGGCGCGGTCGAGCCGAGCGTGATGAGCGCGGCGCAGACCTGCCCGCAGTTGTGCGCCGCCGCGCCCGCGATCGAGACGCCGAAAATGCTGAGCTTTTTCGCCCCGCTCAAAAGCGCCATCACCAAAAGCGCCGACAGCCCGCCGAGCAGCGAGAATAAAAGCGCCGAGGCATTCCCCGCGAACAGCGCGCCGAGCGTGCAGCGCACGAGCAGGATGGCGAGCGCACTCGGAAATCCGATGGCATAGAGCGCGTAGAGCGTGACGATATTGGCAAGGCCGAGCTTGACGCCCGGCAGCGGCACAATGAGCGCGAGCGGGAAAAACGATTCCATATAGGAAAGCGCCAGCGCCAGCGCCGCGAGCACCGCGCAGAGCGTCAGCTCTCTTGTTTTGATCTTCATGCGCTCACCCCGCGATCAGATCGTAGTCGGACGCCGCGCCCTCGAGCGTGACGGCCACGCGGGCGGGCAGGCAGACGATGCTCTGTCCCGCGCGCGAGATCGCGCCGGAGTGCACGCAGTCCTGATTCGGGCAGTCGCTTTCGCTCACGCGCACCGCACCGTTTTCCACAGCGACGGTGAGCGTGTAGCCGCGGCTCTCGTACGTGCCGCCTTCATAATTGCTGAGTGCGCAGCGCTCGACGGTCTCGCCGTCGATGGCGATGCTGATCGTCAGCTCGCCCGCCGATTTCGCCGCGAAATACGGCCTTGCGGCGAGCCCGAGCGTGAGCAGCAGTACCGCGAGCACGACGAGCGCGTCCCACTTCGTCGGCTTCAGCTTAGGCGAGCGCTTCATACGTGTACCCGCTTTCGTCGTTCGGCGTGAAGGCGTCGGCAAGGCCGTCGGTGTAGAGCACGCGGCCATCGTCGGTGGCTAAAATGAGCTCAAAATCCGTCCCCTGGTCGGCAAGATCGTCGCGCAGCGCAAGCGCGCCGTCGGGGCCAAGGACGAAGCACGCCGTCGAGAGCGCGTCCGCCCACGCGCCGTTCTCGCACAGCACGGTCACGCTGACGAGCCCGCTTTCCGCGGGGCAGCCGGTCTTGGGGTCGAGGATATGGTGATAGCGCACGCCGTTTTCTTCAAAATAGCGCTCGTACACACCGGAGGTTACGATGAACTTATCCGCCGCCGATACGACGCCAAGGTAGCTCTCCGTGTCCGCAGGGTCCTTGACGGCGATGCGCCAATCGCTGCCGTCGGTCTTTCGCCCCATGACGAACACATCACCGCCGAGGTCGAGTGTCGCGGACGTGACGCCCTCCTTTTCAAGCTGCGCGCGCAGAAGATCCGCCGCGTAGCCCTTGGCGATGCCGCCGAGGTCGAGCTGCGCGCCGTCCAAAAGCGTGACCGTCCAGCCGTCCGCCGTTTTTTCGAGCGCGACCTTGCCGCAGCCCGTATGACTCAGCAATTCTTTGAGCTCGTCTGCGGACGGCACACGGCGCTCGTCCTTCGTAAATCCCCATGCGTCGAGCACAGGGGCGAGCGTCGGGTCGAATGCACCTTCCGTCGCGTCAGAGATCGTCAGCGCCGTTTCGATCAGCGCGGGTAAGATATCGTCCGCGCCGTATTCGACCGTCTCACCGTTCGACGTGTTGAGTGCATAGAGCTCACTGCCCTCCGCCGTGCGCGAGAGGACGGCTTCGTCCAACGTGTGCAGTTCCTTTTCCGCGCTCTCCAGCACGGCAGCGGCGTTCTCGCCGTAAACCGTCAGGTTCATCACCGTGTCCATCGCGTACACCGTGCGCGTCTCGCTCTCGGCAGCCGTTTCGCCGCAGGCAGTGAGGGACAGAGCAAAAATCGTCAGCAGCAGCGCTGCAAGTTTTCTTTTCATAGGTTCTCCTGCGAAAACAATTTATCAAGCGTAGCTTATCAAATGTATTTTACCCGCGTCTGTGCGGTCTGTCAAAAGAAAAAATTTGAACCGCCGTACGGAACGTTTATAAAAGGGGAGAGCCTCTTCTATAATAAGAGGCTCTCCCCGATCTGCGTCTGCGCGCAGGCAAAATTATTTTCTCTCGAGCGAGACGCGGTACGTGAGCCGCAGGAACGTGGCGTTCAGGATGACGCTCACGACCTCCGCGATCGGGAAGGCGAGCCACACAAGCTCGAGCCGCCCCGTGAGCGAGAGCAGATACGCCGCCGGCAGCAGCACGACGATCTGGCGGCAGACGGAATTGATGAGCGCATAGATGGGCTTGCCGAGCGCCTGACACGCGCTGCCCGCGATGATGCTGAAGCCCGCGAGCGGGAAGTGCACGCCGATGATGCGCAGCGCAACACGGCCGATGGAGAGCATTTCGTCCGTCGGCGAGAACATCCCCAGCAGCGTTTCGGGGATGAGTTCGAAGAGCACGCAGCCGACGCACATGATGCCGATGGCCGTGAAGACTGTCAGGCGGACGGTCTTGCGCACGCGGTCGAATTTCTGCGCGCCGTAGTTGTACGACACGATGGGCACCATCGCGTTGTTGAGGCCGAAGCACGGCATGAAGATGAAGCTCTGGAGCTTGAAGTAAGCACCGAACACCGCGGTCGCCGCCTCGGTGAACGAGATGAGAATTTTGTTCATGCCGAACATCATCACCGAGCCGATGGACTGCATGATGATCGACGGAATGCCGATGGCGTAGATGTCCGCCACCGTCGCGCGGTGGGGACGGATGTCCTTGAGGTGGATCTGCACCTCGGGATTTTTCTTGAGGTTCAGGAAAAGGCCGAGGCCCGCGCCGACGAACTGGCCGACGATCGTGGCGACCGCCGCGCCCGCGACCTCCATGCGGGGAAAGCCCAGAAGGCCGAAAATTAAAATCGGGTCGAGCACGATGTTGCACACCGCGCCCGCGATCTGCGAGATCATCGAAAGGTCCGTCCGCCCCGTGGACTGGAGCAGGCGCTCGCCGTAAATTTGCAGGAACAGTCCGAGCGAGCCGCCGATGCAGATCATCACATAGTCGCTGCCGTAGGCGATGATCTGCGCATTCTCCGTCTGAAAGCGGAAAAACGGCGTGGCGAGCGAAAAGCCGAGGACAGCAAAGACGGCGGCGGTGCAGAGCGTCAGGAAAAGTCCCGTGCCCGCGGCGCGGTCGACCGCCTGCATGTTCTTTTCACCCAGCGAACGCGCGAGCAGCGCGTTCATACCGACGCCCGTGCCCACGGCGAACGCGATGCACAGCGTTTGCAGCGGGAAAGCGAGCGATACGGCGTTCATTGCGTCCTGACTGAGCCGCGCGACGAACACGCTGTCGACAATGTTGTAGAGCGCCTGAAAGAGCATCGATATCATCACGGGCCCCGCCATGTTGGCCAGCAGCTTGCCGATGGGCATCGTGCCCATCTTGTTTTCTCTGGTGTTTTCTTCCATGTTTCCTCCCCGTTTACCTTTTTCGTTCCAACATATAAAATTCCGGCGCTTGCCGCGCCGGAATCAAAATCAAATCATTTTTTCCAACGACATGTGCGTTGGAAAAAATACCCCTTAGAGCGCAAGCGTGCGAACGGAGTGAGTGCGACGCAGCGCTCGGCAAAACCCAAATCAAAAATGCACCGCAGTGCATTTTTGATTTACTTTTTCAGCTCCCCGTTCGCAGACTTGGTGAGATACGCGTTGATGAAGCCGTCGAGGTCGCCGTCCATGACGGACTGGATGTTGCCGGTCTCGTAGTCGGTGCGCGTGTCCTTGACAAGCTGGTAGGGCATGAAAACGTAGGAGCGGATCTGGCTGCCCCATTCGATCTTGAGCTGCACGCCCTTGATGTCGGAGATCTTCTCCGCGTGCTGCTGAATTTTGAGCTCCATGAGCTTGGATTTGAGCATCTGCATGGCGTAGTCGCGGTTCTGGAACTGCGAGCGCTGGGTCTGGCAGGCGGTGACGATGCCCGTGGGCTTGTGGATGAGTCGAACGGCAGAGCTCGTCTTGTTGACGTGCTGGCCGCCGGCGCCGGACGCGCGGTAGACCTGCATCTCGATATCTTCGGGGCGAATTTCAACCTCAATGTCGTCGGGCAGCTCAGGCATGACCTCGAGGGCTGCAAAGCTCGTCTGGCGGCGGGCGTTCGCGTCGAACGGGGAAACGCGCACTAAGCGGTGCACGCCGTTTTCGCCCTTCAGATAGCCGTAGGCGTTCTCACCCTTGACCATGACCGTCGCGCTCTTGAGACCGGCCTCGTCGCCGTCGAGATAGTCGAGCATCTCGAATTCAAAGCCGTGCTTGTTCGCCCACTGCATATACATGCGGTAGAGCATCTGCGCCCAGTCCTGCGCCTCGGTGCCGCCCGCGCCGGCGTGGAAGGTCAGAATCGCGTTGCAGTTGTCGTATTCGCCGGAAAGGAGCGTCGTGAGTCGCGCCTGCTCCACATCGGCTTCGAGCTTTTTGTAGCCCTCTTCGAGCTCTGGCAGCAGGCTTGCGTCGTCCATCTCCGTTCCCATGTCGATCAGCGCGAGCAGATCGTCGCGCGTGGAAACGAGCTTTTCGTAGCGGTGAATTTTATTGTGCAGCTGCTTGGAGCGCATCTGGTTTTTCTGCGAGCGCTCCAGATCGTTCCAGAAGCCGTCCTCGTGCGCCTCGAGCTCGAGGCGGTTCAGCTCCTGACGGGCCTGCTCGATCTCCAGCGCCTTGAAGAGGTTTTCAAATGTTTCGTCCATCGCAAGCAGCTTCTGCTTGTAGGAATCGTATTCGATCATAGCCATGGCGTTCTCTCTCCTTACTTTTATCCTTCATTAGCCGAAAAAGTATATCACACACACCGTGCAAAGGCAAGAAAAATCCGCCTCTCGGGACGAAAATTCCCGTGGAAGCGGCCCTTTTTCGCCTTTCCGGCGATAAAAACAAAAAAGCCACGCTTTCGCGTGGTCGATACAACGGATCTCAGCGCTCGCTGATAATCTGCTTGGTGCTGCCGAAGATCATGTCGTCAACATCCTGCTTGATGAAGTTCTCAAACATATTCGTTTTCACGCTCCTTTCCTTCATTTACTTCAGTTTGTATTATAAGCGCGGAAAACGCAAATTTCAATCGTCAGCTCTCATGGCTTTGCCCAAAAAATTAGCGACTTTTTCATGCAAGTTGCTATATCTACACTTGCATTTCCGTTATTTTCCACTTATAATAAAATAGAAATGATATTTGAAGCGGAGGAGTTGGACTATGGCGGCTTTCGTCACATTTGAGGATGTTTCCAAGGTCTACCACAGCGGAGAGATCGAAATTCGCGCGGTGGACCACATCAGCTTTACGATCGAAAAGGGTGAATTCTGCGTCATCGTCGGCCCCTCGGGCGCGGGCAAGACGACGGTCCTCAACATGCTCGGCGGCATGGACGCCTGCTCGGGCGGCACCATCACGGTCGACGGGACGCGCGTGAGCGGCTTCAACGCCCGCCAGCTCACGACCTATCGCCGCCACGACATTGGCTTTGTCTTCCAGTTCTATAACCTCGTCGGCAACCTGACGGCGCTTGAAAACGTCGAGCTCGCGGCGCAGATCTGTAAAGACCCGCTCGACGCAGCGACGGTCTTGAACGAAGTCGGCCTGTCCGCGCGCGCGAACAACTTCCCCGGTCAGCTCTCCGGCGGCGAGCAGCAGCGCGTCGCCATCGCCCGCGCGCTGGCGAAAAATCCGAAGCTCCTGCTCTGCGACGAGCCGACCGGCGCGCTCGACTATGTGACCGGCAAGCAGATCCTCAAGCTCTTGCAGGACACCTGCCGGCAAAAGGGTGTGACGGTCGTGGTCATCACGCACAACAGCGCCATCACGCCGATGGCCGACCGCGTCATCCACATCAAAAACGGCACGGTAGAGCGTATGCAGTGCAATGAGCATCCGACCAGCGTGGAACTGATCGAATGGTAACGAAGAAATCGGAACGAAAGGGGGCGGCGCAATGAAAAACGCCATGCAGAAGGACTTCTGGCGCGAGATCCAGCACACGCGCAGCCGCTTTTTCTCCATTATGATCCTGGTCGCGCTATCGGTCGCGTTTCTCTCCGGTCTCAAGGCGACCGCGCCGGACATGAAGCGCACGGGCGACGACTATCTCGATTCGCTGCATCTGGCGGACATTCAAGTGCTTTCAACGCTCGGCCTGACTGACGACGACATTACCTCTCTTCGAGCACAGGACAAGGTCGAGGACGCCGAGGGCGAATACGTCATCGACGCGTTCGCCTCGTCCGATTCACTCGACGCGGTGGTCAAGGTCCTCTCCCTCACGGGCCGCGGCATCAACGAGGTGCTGCTGCGCGACGGGCGCATGCCCGAGCGCGCGGACGAGTGCGTGGTGGAGGAAAACATGCTCTCGCTGATGAACATCGCGATTGGAGATCGCATCACCCTGACGCCGGGGGACGATCTCTCCGACGCGCTCGCGCAGGACACGTATACGGTCGTCGGCACGGTGCGCTCGCCCGTGTACCTTGCGGTGGAGCGCGGCACGTCGACACTCGGCAGCGGCACGGTCAAGGCGTATCTGTACCTGCCGCGCGAGGCGTTCACGCTCGACTACTACACGGCGGCCTATGTGCGCGTCTCCGGCGCGGCGGAGATGACCGCGTTTTACAGCGACTATGACGACTATATCGACGCCGTCATCGACGAACTGGAGCCGTTCGGCGACGCACGCTCTCAGCTGCGGCACGACGATCTTGTCGACGAGGCGACGGAAAAGCTCGACGATGCGCAGCGTGAGCTCGATGACGCGAAGGCCGAGGCCGACGAAAAGCTCGGCGACGCGCAAAAAGAACTGAGCGACGCGCGCAAAAAGCTCGACGACGGCTGGAAGGATTACTACGACGGCCAGCAGGAGCTCAAGGACGCGCGCGTCGAGCTGGACGATGCAAAGATCGAGCTCGACGACGGCGAAATGCAATACCTCAACGGCATGGAAGAGTACGAAGACGCGCTGGACGAGTACGAAAAGGGCAGGGCAGAGTATGAAGACGGCCTCGCCCAGTACGAGGACGGCGTCAAGGAGCTTGAGAGCGGCGAAAAAGAGCTTGCCGCAGGCAGGAGCAAACTGGAAAGCGGCCAGCAGCAGCTCAATTCGCTGGCCAAGACTGTGACGGACGCGCTCGCGGGCACAGGCTCTCCTTATGCGGGCGCGCCGGGGAAGCTGCTCGACGATCTCGGCCGCGGCGACAGCGCAGCCATCGCTGCGACGGACGCCGCGCTGGGCGGTATGCGCGCGCAGCTTGAAGGCGGCATCGCGCAGGCGCAGGGCACGATCGACAAGATGCAGGCACAGCTCACTGAGGTCAATGGAACCCTTTCAGCGCTTGAGCAGAAGCCCACCGAGGAAATGTCGGAAGAGGAACTCGCGGCGTACCAGGCGCAGCTTGCGAAGCTGCAAGGCACAAAGCAGAAGCTCGAGGCCGGCATTGCCGAGGCGCAGGCGAAAAAAGCAGAGCTTACCCAGCAGCTTGCCCAGCTGCAAAGCGTCAGCGCGAGCAGCATCGCCGCAAACAAGCGGGAACTGGACAACGGCTGGAGCGAGTATTACAGCGGCGCGGCCGAGCTCGACGCGGGCAGAAAAGAGCTGCTTGACGCCAAAAAGCAGCTAAACGACGCAAAAGCGCAGCTCAACGACGCGCCCGCGCAGCTCACGGACGCGAAAAAGGAGCTTTCTGACGCGCGCAAAAAGCTCGACGACGGCTGGAAGGACTACTACGACGGCGAAGAGCAGTACGCCGACGGCGTCAAGGAGCTCTCGGACGCCTACACCGAACTGACGGACGGCGAGCGCGACTACCGCAAGGGCCTTCGTGAATACGCGGACGGCAAAGCGGAGGCCGACGAGAAGATCGCCGACGCACAGGAAAAGATCACCGACGCGCGCCGCAAGGTCGCGGATATCGACAGCTGCGAATGGTACATCTTCAGCCGCAGCTACAACCCCGGCTACACGGGCTTCGGCCAGGACGCCGACCGTATGGCGAACCTCGCGAGCGTGCTGCCGATCATCTTTTTCCTCGTCGCGGCGCTCGTGTGCCTGACGACGATGACGCGCATGGTCGAAGAGCAGCGCGTGCAGATCGGCGCGCTCAAGGCGCTCGGTTACAGCCGCCTTTCGATCTCACGGAAGTACATCGGCTACGGGCTGCTGCCGAGCCTTGTCGGCGGCGTTCTGGGCCTTGTCATCGGCTATATCCTGTTCCCGAAGATGATCTTCACGGCCTATCAGATCATGTATCAGATGCCGGATATCGAGCTGCACGCCTACACGGATATTTCGCTCTTTTCCGTGCTCGCGGCGGTCGCCTGCACAACAGTCGCGACGCTCTGGGCCTGCCTTGCCACGCTGCGCGAAACGCCTGCGAGCCTGATGCGCCCCCGCACGCCGAAGGCGGGCAAGCGCGTGTTCCTTGAGTATATCAAGCCCCTGTGGAGACGTATGTCGTTCATCCACAAGGTCACGGCGCGCAACCTCTTCCGCTATCAGAAGCGCTTCTGGATGACGGTCATCGGCATCGGCGGCTGCACGGCGCTCATCATCGCGGGCTTCGGCATGCGCTCATCGCTTCTTTTCACGATGTCGCGCCAGTATGACGAGCTGTTCCACTACTCGGCACAGGTGACGCTTGCCGACAACGCCCTGCCCGAGGAGCGCGCGGCGGTGGAGGACTTCCTTGCAGGCGACTCCCGCGTTGTGAACTACATCCCCTGTGCGGCCTCGTCCGCCACGGTGGTCACCCCCTCCTATTCGACCACCGCCTATGTCGAGGTGATGGCCTCCGACGAGATCGGCAAGGTCGTGGACCTTTTCGACTACAAGAGCGGAGATCCCATCACAATGGGCGATGAGGGCGTATACATCGACCAGAAGCTCTCCGAGCTTTTGAAGGTCTCGGTGGGCGACACCTTCTTCCTCGACGGCGACGTGCGCGGCGACGTGACGGTCGCGGGCATCTACGAGCACTATACGGGCCACTTCATCTATATGACGCCCGGCTACTATGAAAATGCGCTCCACGCCGGGAGCGAGCCGAACGCCTACCTTCTGAACTTCACGAGCGACGATACCGACACCTGCAACGCCATTTTTGAAAAGCTGCTCGACATGAGCGGCGTGGCGACGACCTCGCGCATGCGCGACACGCAGGATACCTACATGCACAGCATGGAGCGCGTGGACTTCGTTGTGGTCATCATCATTCTGGCGGCGGCGGCGCTGGCGATGGTCGTGCTCTTCAACCTTTCGAACATCAACATCACTGAGCGCCAGCGCGAGCTCGCGACGATCAAGCTGCTGGGCTTTTACGACGGCGAGGTCTCGGCCTATGTGTATCGCGAGAACATCGTGCTCACGCTGTTCGGCATCCTGCTCGGCTGCTTTATGGGCCACTGGCTGCACATTTACCTTGTGCGCTCGACGGAAATTGACCTCATGATGTTCGGGCGGCAGACCGCGCCGTCGGCCTACGTGTACGCGGCGATCCTGACGGCGCTGTTCTCGCTGCTCGTCAACGTGCTCGCGCACTTCAGGATGAAGAAGATCGACATGGTCGAGAGTCTCAAGAGCGCGGAATAAAATTTCTTGTTTCAAGGCGGGACGGTGTGCTACAATAAGGGGCGGCAAAAGCCGCCCCTTACTATTGTCGAAAAAGCGGCATGCCGCTTTTTCAAGGAGAATTCGCTGCGCTTCGTGCCTTGCCACCCGCAGGGCGGCTGCGACATTGCACCGTCGCGGCATTACGATTCCCGCGCCCTTTCAGGCGCGCCA
>OFMT01000598.1_pt1 | contig 31795 bp, 29 predicted proteins | sample 1541891 | NCBI WGS metagenome assembly OFMT01 (sample SAMN04209230, study PRJEB22552) | human gut metagenome | biome: gut; material: feces | host: Homo sapiens | place: USA: Oklahoma | reverse complement strand
CCGTCCACTCCGTCAGCGCCTCCAGGGCGGGAATGGCGGCCTGGAGCATCCGGGTGCATACCTGGGGATTGGTCTTGGATTTCTTATTGGTATAGAAGTCCACCGGATAATCCGGCAGCACGTCGAAGAAGTCTACCTTCTCGGGGATCTCCGTCAGCCGTTCGCACCGGGCCTGAAGCAGGGCGGCAATGGCTGCCGCATCATAGGCGGGATTCCGGACGGCCTGACGGATGTAAGGCTCCGCCATCTTGGCAAAGGCGGCGGGCTCCATACCGCGCAGATACACGGCATTGAAGTTGTCCAGCTTGGCCCGGTCGAAAATAGCCGGAGACTTGGAGATACCGGTGATGTCGAAGGCGCGGGTCAGGCCCTCCAGGTCGAAGATCTCCTGCTCCGCCAGCTCCCCCTTGGGGCTCCAGCCCAGCAGGGCCACATAGTTGAGGATGGCCTCCGTCAGATAGCCCTGGGCCTTCAGGTCCTCGTAGGAGGGGTCGCCGTGGCGCTTGGACATCTTGTTCTGGGCGTCCCGCATCACCGGGGAGCAGTGCACATAGGTGGGTACCTCCCAGCCGAAGGCGTGATACAGCAGGTCATACTTGGGGGCGGAGGACAGATACTCGCTGCCCCGGACCACATGGGTGATGCCCATCAGGTGGTCGTCGATGACGTTGGCGAAGTTATAGGTGGGCAGACCGTCCCGCTTCAGCAGCACCTGATCGTCCAGCGTGCTGTTGTCCACGGTGATGTCCCCGAAAATGGCGTCGTGGAAGGTGGTGGTTCCGGCGGGGATACGCTGGCGGATGACGTAGGGCAGACCTGCCTCCAGCTTTTCCTGTACCTGCTGGGCCGTCAACTCCCGGCAGGGATCGGCGGCCCGGTCAAATTCCCCGGAATCCTCCTCAGACTCCGTCTTTTCGCAGAAGCAGTAGTAGGCGCCGCCCTTTTCCACCAGCAGCCGGGCATACTTTCCGTAGGTGTCCCGGCGCTGGGACTGGATATAGGGGGCCACGGGGCCGCCTACGTCCGGGCCCTCGTCATGGGTCAGGCCGCACTCGGCCATGGTGCGGTAGATGACATCCACAGCGCCCTCCACCTGACGGCTCTGGTCGGTGTCCTCGATCCGCAGGATAAACGTGCCGTCGTGGCTGCGGGCGATGAGCCAAGTGTACAGCGCCGTCCGCAGATTGCCCACGTGCATATAGCCGGTGGGGGAGGGGGCGAACCGGGTGCGGATCTTTCCGTGGGGGATCTTGGCCTCCATTTCCTCGAAATAGCTGTGATCCAGTGTCATGGGCTTGTCCTCCTAATATCGATTCATCACGTTGCAAAAATTTTCACCCATATATTATATTTCACCTCCGGGAAAAGTCAAGAATGTTTGTTGCATTTCTATGGGAATCATGGTACCATCCATAGGATAGACCATATCACTTGAATATGTCTGATATTTTCCCCGCATATCCGGTTGGCTGCTGGTCAAGAGAGCGGGGTAAAACAGGGTGGCCCGGCCGCCTGATAAGGAGGAAAAAGCAATGCTGCGAAAGGATCGGGAGCGGGATGCCGCCTTTGCCTGGGAGGTATTCCAGAAAGCTCCCTATGCCACCCTGTCTCTGACGGATGAGGTGGGGAAGCCCTACGCCATCCCCATCTCCCCGGTGGTGGATGAGGCGTACCATGTGGTGTATTTCCACTGCGCCGGTCACGGCGAGAAGTGGGAGCTGCTGGCGAAAAACCCGCCGGTATGCCTGTCGGCAGTCTCCTATGCGGCGGCCATCCCCAACGAGTTCTCCATGGCCTATGCCTCGGCGGCGCTTCATGGCCGTGCGGAGGTGGTCACCGATGAAGCGGAGCAGGTGAAGGCCATGCTGCTGCTGTGTACCGCCTATGACCCCAAGGGCATGGGCCGGTTCAGCGAGTATATGGAAAAATATATGTCGGCCACCCGTGTGGTGAGGATCGTGCCGGAGACGGTGACGGGAAAGAGTTACGCTGCCCCGGAGAAGGAGCCCCACGGCTGCGGCGGCCATCGCTGAAACCCGGTGGCTGAAAAGCAAACGATAGGGGAGCAGACGATTGGGGGAGTAGCTGGCGGAGCGACAGATGACAGAAAAGTCAGACAGCTGAGGATAGACGGCTGCCGCTCTCCCCGGCAGCCATTTTGAAAGAGGAAGCTGGAAGAGGATCATTTGGAACAAGATAGGAAAATGCAGTTTTCGGATCAGGACAAATGATCTGGACAAAATTCCAACTGATATAGGACAGATATAGGACGAAATTTCTGTCAGAGATCAGGACAAAAGGAGACGGAAAAGTGGACATTTTATATGCGCTGGAAAAAATTCGAACGCCCTTTTGGAACGGCGTCATGAGTGCCGTGACCCAACTGGGCGGCGAGGTGATCTTCATTGTGGCGGCGGTGGTGGTGTTCTGGTGCGTCAGCAAATGGGAGGGGTACTATCTGATGACCATCGCTTTCTGCGGCACGGTGCTGAACCAGTTTCTGAAGCTGATCTGCCGGGTGCCGAGGCCGTGGGTGCGGGATCCCAACTTTACCATTGTGGAGAGCGCACGGGCGGAGGCCACGGGGTACTCCTTCCCCAGCGGCCATACCCAGAACGCCATAGGGCTCTTCGGCGGCATGGCCCGGTGGGGCGGACGCCGGTGGGTGCGGCTGGGGCTGACGGCACTGGCGCTGGTCATCGCCTTTTCCCGGATGTATCTGGGGGTACATACCCCGGCGGACGTGGGGGTGTCGTTGGTACTGGCGGCGGCGCTGGTGCTGGGACTGTATCCCCTGATGCGGCGGGCGCAGGAAAAGCCCCGATACATGGGCTATGTGCTGGCTGCCATGCTGGTGGTCAGCGGGGCCTTTGTGGTGTTCGTGGAGGCCTATGGATTTTCGGCGGACACGGATGCGGAGAATCTGGCCAGCGGCATCGGCAATGCATGGAAGATGCTGGGCGCTGTGGCGGGTATGACGTTGGCTTGGCTGCTGGATCGGCGGTATATTCACTTCGAGACGCAGGCCGTCTGGTGGGTGCAGGTCATCAAGGTGGCTGTGGGCATGGCGCTGCTGCTGGCCATCAAGAGCGGCCTGAAGGCTCCGCTGCTGGCGCTATTGGGCCATGAGGGGTTGGCCGGCGGCGTGCGATACTTCCTGCTGGTGCTGGTGGCGGGAGCCGTCTGGCCGCTGGTATTCCGCCCTATGAGTAAGTGGGGGAAAGGGAAAAAGTGAGAAAATAAAACAGCTGTAAGGCAGAGTTACCTTACAACTGTTTTTCTTGTGAAGAAATATATTTCTCGATTACTCCGGAGGTTCGATTGCCCTGAAATGGGCAATTTTGCTGGCGGAACCAATCAAGGGACACGAAGCAGAAACCACTGAATTTTATTTCCTTGCGATTTTCGACCCGTAAACGGGAAACTTGTGTTCTGTTTACACGGATTCCCCCTATTAAGGCATCTGCTTGCATAAACGCCTCGATCAAGACTTCTGCTTGCGGCTCACTTGGCTGCTCGTCGATGAAAGAGAAAGCTTTCAGGGAGCACCTTCGCCGGCAGGGCTGGTGGTTTCCGCATCCGAAGAAAAAACATCCCCGGCTGTACCGGGGATGTTTTTTTATGGGTGAATAGGGGGAAGGGACGGCTTAGAAGCAGCCCTGCGCCATCATGGCTTCCGCCACCTTCTTGAAGCCTGCGATATTGGCACCAGCCACCAGATCGTAGCCCAGACCGTATTCCTCAGCGGCCTCGGCGGACACCTGATGGATGGTCTTCATCATCTTATGCAGCTGGGCATCCACCTCCTCGGCGGTCCAGACCAGACGCTCGGAGTTCTGTGCCATCTCCAGAGCGGAGACGCCCACGCCGCCGGCATTGACGGCCTTGGAGGGGGCCACGATCATATGCTTCTGGGCCCGCAGGAAGTTCAGAGCGTCGTTGGTGGTGGGCATATTGGCCACCTCGATGTAGTACTTCACGCCGGAGGCGGCGATCTTTTCGGCAGAATCCATGCGGACGTCGTTCTGCATGGCGGAGGGCATATTCACATCCACGTCCGTGGCGCCCCAGTGCTTGGCACCGGCCACGAACTCGCAGCCGAAGTGGTCGGCGTAGGGCTTGCAGTGCATGGGGTCCTTGGCACGCATCTCCAGAATGAAGTTCAGCTTCTCCTCGGTGTTGATGCCGTCGGGATCGTGGACATAGCCGTCGGGGCCGGACATATAGGTGACCTTGGCACCCAGCTCAGTGGCCTTCTTCATGATGCCCCAAGCCACGTTGCCGTAGCCGGACAGGGCGATGCGCTTGCCCTCGATGGTGTCGCCCTCGTGCTTGAGGACCTCCTGCAGATAGTAGACAGCGCCGTAGCCGGTGGCCTCCGGGCGGATCAGGGAGCCGCCGTAGCTGAGGCCCTTGCCGGTGAGGACGCCGTTCTCCCAAGCGCCCTTCAGGCGGCGATACTGGCCGAACAGGTAGCCGATCTCACGGCCGCCCACGCCCATGTCGCCGGCGGGGACGTCCACGTCCGGTCCGATGTAGCGGTACAGAGCCGTCATGAAGCTCTGGCAGAAGCGCATGACCTCGGCGTCGGACTTGCCGGCGGGATCGAAATCGGAGCCGCCCTTGGCGCCGCCGATGGGCAGGCCCGTCAGGCTGTTTTTGAAGGTCTGCTCGAAGCCCAGGAACTTGATGATGCCCTCGTAGACGTTCTTCTGGAAGCGCAGGCCGCCCTTGTAGGGGCCGATGGCGCCGTTGAACTGGCAGCGCCAGCCGCGGTTGGTATGCCACTGACCATTATCGTCGCACCACACAACGCGGAAGGTGAACATGCGCTCAGGCTCGACCATGCGGTTCAGCAGATCGACCTTCTCATACTCGGGATGCTTCTCGATGACAGGCTCCAGAGAGGACAGGACTTCCTCCACGGTCTGCACGAACTCGGGCTCGTTGCCATGCTTGGTTCTGACGTTCTCCAGAACGCTGGCCAGATAAGCATTCATAATAATTGCCTCCTCAAATTTGTTCCAAAATTTGTTCCGATTTGGAATGGATGAATGACATTCATTCATGTCTCATCTCTTCTGATGATAACACCATTCCGACAAATACTCAAGGGGGTTATCCCGAATTTGCGGGGCTTTGACCGTAAAATCTTTGGGTGCTTTTTTGTGCATTTTGCAAAAATCGTAAAAAGCCCCATAGGCACCGCAGAGCCGGTGCAAATCGCCGAATCCAGGCATTTGATTAATTTTTCACAATTTACATGGATAAATTCTTTCGCGCGTGAAATTCCGGCGCCGCAGTTTTTGTATTGACTTTTACAATATAATCCTTATAATAGACTTGACAGGACACCCGTCTTTTTTCCGGAAAAGGCGGGTGGTTCGCTGAAAAACGACAGCCGCAGCGTCTTCTCTCCCCTTGCGGCAGAATGGAGATTTTGTTATGTCCACTTATTCCATGACCGTGGCCGGGCTCCAGCGGGAGCTGCCCATCTGTAAGGTCACCGACGATCTGTATATCGGCGCGTTCATCTGCTTCGGCGATGCCGAGCTTACCGAGGCCTGCGGCCGGGAGCTGCTGAAGCTGCTGGAGCCGGGCAGCTATGACTATCTGTTTACCGCAGAGGCCAAGAGCATTCCCCTGATCCACGAGATGGCACGCCAGTCCGGGGCCAAGAAGTATTTTATCGCCCGGAAGGGGCCCAAGGCCTATATGCCCGACCCCATCCACGTGGAGGATCAGTCCATCACCACCGCCGGCACCCAGAAGCTGTATCTGGGCCGGGATGACGCGGACCTGATCCGCGGCAAGCGCATCGTGCTGATGGACGACGTGATCTCCACCGGAGGCAGCCTGCGGGCTATGGAGGATCTGGTGGCCCTGGCCGGAGGCACCGTGGTGGCCCGCATCGCCGTTCTGGCCGAGGGCGACGCCGCCAAGCGGGAGGACATCAGGTTCCTGGCTCCCCTGCCTTTGTTCAACGCCGACGGCTCCGTGAAATAATCCGCTCTCCCCTGCGGCGTTTTGCTGCGGGGGAGGTTTTTATACACTTCCTTGATGCTGTAAGGTTTTTGCAAAAAAGTGGTGACAACCGATGGAAACGGTAGTATAATATAAACAAATCCAAGCTGTTGATGGAGAGCAGAAAGGGTGCTTTCGTATGAAAAAGCAGATACTGATTACCATTGGACGCGAATACGGCAGCGGCGGGCATGACCTGGCAGCCCTGCTGAGCCAGCGGCTGGGCATCCGGATGCTGGACCGGGAGCTGATCGACGAGCTCTGGAAAAACGACCCGGAAATGCAGCAGTTGGCACAGCAGTACGACGAGCGGCCGGTGAACCGGATCCTCAGCCGCAAAATCAATGAATTCGACAACTCCATTCCACACAATGTGGCCCAGCGCCAGTTCGACATGATCCGCCAGATCGCCGACAGCGGCGAATCCGCCATTTTTGTGGGCCGCTGCGCCGACCATGCCCTGGCAGGACGTCCGGGCCTGCTGCGGATCTTCTGCCGGGCGGACCTGGGCCAGCGGATCCGCCGCATTGAGCAGCGGCACAATCTGTCCAAGAAAAAGGCCGCCCTGCTGGTGGCTAAGACAGACCGGCATCGCAGGGTCTACTATCACCACCATACCGGGCAATTCTGGGGTCACAGCTCCTGCTATGACCTGACGGTGAACACCGGCGTGCTGGGCGTGGAGAAAACCGCCGAGACCATGGAGGCGTTCATCCGGACCTTTTGGGAGCAGGACTGAGCGGCAGAATCAAAAAGCTCCGGAAGCGCAGCTTCCGGAGCTTTTTCCATTATCTTTGCAGGGTTTTGACCCATTCGCCATATTTGCGGAGGTTTTCATCCCGGGCAGCAGCGCCGTCGCCGATGGTCAGGATATAGACCTTGATCTTGGGCTCGGTACCGGAGGGGCGCACCAGAATGGTGGTGCCGTCGGCCAGCTCATAGCGCAGCACATTGCTGCCGGACAGCTCCATGGCGGATTTCTCGCCGGTGCGGCAATCCACCACGCTGCCGTCGGTGTAGTCCTTGCGGCGCAGGACCTCCACCCCGGCGATGGCGGCGGGGGGCTCCGAGCGCAGGTCCCGCATGAGCTGGGCCATCTTCTCCAGGCCGTCCAGCCCCGGCATCACCAGGTTGTGGGTCTTTTCCCCGTAGAAGCCGTACTTCTCGTACAGAGCGTTCAGCGCATCGAACAGGGTCATGCCCTGAACGGCATACCAGGCGGCCATCTCCGTCAGGATCAACGAGGCGGTGACGGCGTCCTTATCCCGGACATAGTCGCCCAGCATGTAGCCGTAGCTCTCCTCGTAGCTCATGATGACCTGGCCCTTGCCCTGGCTCTCCAGCTCGTTCTTCTTCTCGGCCATGAACTTGAAGCCCGTGAAGGTATCGCAGCAGGTGACGCCGTTGGCCTCGGCCACCTTGCGGGCCATCTCGGTGGTGACGATGGTCTTCAGGAAATAGGGGTGCTCCGGCAGCTTCCCGGCCCGGCGCATGGCACCGATGAGATAGTCCAGCATCAGCACGCCGGTCTGGTTTCCGGTAACGGGGATAAAGGAGCCGTCGTGGCTGCGGACCATGATGCCCACGCGGTCGCTGTCTGGGTCGGTGCCCAGGATGAAGTCCGCACCCACTTGATTGGCCAGATCAATGGCCAGATAGAAGCCCTCGGGGTTCTCCGGATTGGGGGAGGCCACCGTGGGGAAGCTGCCGTCCAGCACAATCTGCTCCTTGACGCAGTACAGGTGCTTTACGCCCAGGCCCCGCAGGGCCTCGGGCACCAGCTGCCAGCCGCAGCCGTGGAAGGGGGTGTACACCATCTTGAAGGTGTCGGCCACCCGGGCCATGGACTCCCGGTCGTTGACCATGGCCATGACGTGGGACATGAACCGTTTGTCCGTCTCGGCGCCCATGATCTCGATGAGGCCTTGGGCCTTGGCATCGTCAAACTCCATCCGGCGGACGCCGGTGAAAATGTCGATCTGCTCCAGCTCACGGGCAATGGCGGCAGCGTGCTGGGGCGGCAGCTGGGCGCCGTCGGACCAGTAGACCTTATAGCCGTTATACTCCTTGGGATTGTGGCTGGCGGTGACATTGATGCCCGCCTGACAGTCGTATTCCCGCACGGCGAAGCTCAGCTCCGGCGTGGGCCGCAGCGACTCAAAGATACGCACATGGATGCCGTTGGCGGCGCAGACCTCTGCGGCGGCTCTGGCAAACTCCATAGAGTGGTTGCGGCAGTCCATGCACAGGGCCACGCCCCGGCGCTTGGCCTCCTCGCCCTCAGCGCAGATGACGTTGGCAAAGCCCTGAGTGGCCCAGCGGATGACGTGGATGTTCATCTGGTGCAGGCCCACCTTCATGGTGCCACGCAGACCGGCGGTACCGAATTCCAGCGGCCCATAGAACCGCTCCCGGATCTCCTTCTCATCGTCCCGGATGCTCTCCAGCTCGGCGTGCTCCTGCTCGTTCAGGGCAGGGGATGCCAGCCACTTTTCATATTCCTGCATATAAGACATGATGGATGCTCCTTTCGGTTTACTCGTCTGCCTCGTTGGGCATGGGCATGGAGGCCAGCAGATTCTGGGCGTCCTCCGCCATGGAGGCCGGGACGTACAATCCCACACCGAAGCCGGAGAAGCCGTTGATGACCTTTCCGGCGCCGCCCTCCTTGTCGTAGTATTTGAAACATGGGATCCCGTAAGCCGTCAGCAGGGAGATGGTCACGTCTGCGTCGGCAGGGGAATCGAAGGTGTGGGCAAGCAGGACTGCCTGCTCCCGCTCACCGTTTTCGTCAGTGGGCCAAGCGGGGATATTGGGGGAGATACCCCAGTAACTCAGTTCCATGGATAGGCCTCCTTTATATATGTCCTTGTATTATATCACGAATTTTCTTAAAAGGGAAGTGTTTCATTTGTGATATTTTGTTCCGGCGGAGATTTGATACGCCCGATAGATCTGCTCCAGCAGCATGATCCGGGCCAGATGGTGGGGGAAGGTCATGGGGGACATGGACAGCCGCCAGTCCGCCTGCCGCTTCAGGCTCTCGTCCAGCCCCACGCTGCCGCCGATGAGGAAGGTCAGCTGCGTCTTACCGGCCACGGCCAGTTCCTCCATCCGACGGCTCAGCTCCACGCTGGAACAGGGCTTTCCCTCGATGCACAGGGCGATGACTGCCCCGCCCTTGGGGAGCCTTTCCCGGATGGCTGCCGCCTCCGCCGCCAGCGCCCGCTGTACCTCCGCCGGGGAGGGAGACTCCGGCAGACGGCTCTCCGTCAGCTCCACCAACTCCAGCTTGCAGAAGCGCTGGAGCCGCTTGACGTACTCTGCCGCCGCCTCCAGATAGAATTTCTCCTTCAGCTTGCCTACGCACAGCACCGTCACTCGCTGCATACCAGCACCTCCATCCCATAGGGGGGACTGACCTCGCTGCGGGGGGCCACCTCCAGCAGTACCTCCGCCTCCACCGTATTCAGGTGTCGCTGCACCGTGTCCCAAGCCCGCTGGGGGGTGTTGTTCTCCCGGCTCAGGTGGGCCAGAATGATGCACCGTGTGCCGCACTGGGCCATTCGGGCGGCGAACTCCGCCGCCGCATCGTTGGACAGATGCCCCTCGTCCCCCAGGATGCGGGCCTTCAGGGAATAGGGATACGGCCCGCTGCGGAGCCACTCCACGTCGTGGTTGCTCTCCAGCACCAGCGTATCCACCCCCGCCAGAGCGGCTTCCGCCTCCGGGGTCACAAAGCCAGTATCCGTGAGAAAGCCCACGGCGGCGCTGCCGTCCACCCGGTAGTCCACGCTCTGGGCGGCGTCATGGGAGGTGCGGAACACCGTCACCCGGCAGTCTCCCACGGAAAACACCGTCCCCGGCTCCACCGGACGCAGCAGGGACTCGATGCCGGCAATGCGGTAAGCCAGCTGCCGGGCGGTGCCGGGACTTGTGTAAATGGGGATGCGGTGGTGCTTCACCATGGTTTGCAGGCCGCTGACGTGATCCGAATGCTCATGGGTGATGAGTACGCCGTCCACGTCCGCCATGGTCAGCCCCAGCTGCAAAAGCCCCGCCTTGATGCGGCGTGTGGAAATTCCGGCGTCCAGCAGCAGATGCACGCCCCCGTCCGACAGCAGCAGGCAGTTCCCCTCGGAGCCGCTGGCCAGTGTATGTATGGTCATCAATGTGTCTTTCCTCGCAATAAACCGACTTTCCGCCGCAGACTGCCAACAGCCTGCGGCGGAAAGCTTATGTCCTATCAGCAGATGTGAGCCTCGGTCTCCTCCGGCTCCGGGATCTCCTCCACCCGGATATCGGCGCCCAACTGGCGGAACTTGCCCACCAGATCCTCGTAGCCACGCTCGATATACTGTACCTGCGTCAGCTCCGTTTCGCCCTGAGCGGCCAGACCGGCGATGACCAGAGCCGCACCGGCCCGCAGATCACAGGCCTGCACCGGCGCACCGGTGAGTTGTGCGACGCCCTCCACCACGGCCACCCGGCCGTCCACCTGGATCTGAGCGCCCATGCGCCGCAGTTCCTCCACATACTTGAAGCGGTTGTTCCATACGCCCTCCGTCACCAGACTGGTGCCTTGGGCCAGACACAGCGCCACCGTGATCTGGGGCTGCATATCCGTGGGGAAGCCGGGGTAGGGGAGGGTCTTGACGTTGGCCCGCTGCAGTGGCCCGCTGCGGCGGATGAGCATGGTGTCGTCCTGCTCCTCCACCGTGACGCCCATTTCCATGAGCTTGGCGGAGATGCAGTCCATGTGCTTGGGAATGATGTTGCGGATCAGCAGCTGTCCGCCTGTGGCGGCCACAGCGGCCATATAGGTACCCGCCTCGATCTGGTCGGGGATGATGCAGTAGGTGCCGCCGCTGAGGCGCTCCACGCCCTTGATGCGGATGGAGTCCGTACCGGCGCCCTTGATGTCGGCACCCATGGAGTTGAGGAAGTTGGCCAGATCCACGATGTGTGGCTCTTTGGCGGCGTTTTCGATGGTGGTGGTGCCGTCGGCCAGCACGGCGGCCATCATGATGTTCATCGTGGCGCCCACGGATACCACATCCATGTAGACGTTGGCACCGGAGAGCCGGCCGCCCCTGGCTGCGGCATGGACGAAGTTGCCCTCCGTCACCTCGGCACCCATGGCCCGGAAGCCCTTGACGTGCTGGTCAATGGGCCGCACGCCGAAGTTGCAGCCGCCGGGCATGGCCACGGTGGCCTCGCCGAAGCGGCCCAGCAGCGCTCCCAGCAGATAGTAGGACGCCCGGATGCGCCGTGCCATATCATAGGAGGGATGGGTGCTGCGGACGGTGCGGCAGTCGATCTCCACGGCGTGCTGATTCAGCACCCGCACCCGTGCGCCCAGCTCATCCAGAATGGAGAAAAACAGGGTCACGTCGCTGATTTGGGGGATGTTCTCGATGCGGCATACGCCGTCCACCAGCAGGGCGGCAGGGATGATGGCAACGGCGGCGTTCTTGGCACCGCTGATCGTGACCTCACCAAACAGGGGACGGCCACCGTGAATGATATACTTGTTCAAAACAGGCATCCTCTCTTTTTACATATAGCCGGGACAAGGGTAGCTTGCCCGGAGACGGTAAGCTTCATACGGCCGCGGCCGGAAGCGTTTTAACATAAGGATACCCTCGGCTTTTCACGAGGGATACATAACATAGTATACCACAATTTTTTCTAAAAGCAATGACAAAGACATTACAGAGCGAAAAAATCTGACGGAAAATTTCGCTCCGCAATGTCTTTTTTGTTACTGTTTTGTTCCTTTCCCGTCAGCCCAGCCAGCGGAAATGTCCTGTCACCGTCATGCGGGGGATGTCGTTGCGCTCCACCGCCTCGTCGATGGGGTTTCCGTGGTGGATCAGAAAGGGGATACCCTGCCGGTTCCGCCGATCCGAGCACAGCCCGATATGAACCCGGTCACCGAACACCACGATGTCCCCCGGCTGCCACTGCTGCCCATCCGACAGGTCGCAGGTCAGCACCTGCGCATGGCGGCGGAAGAAGGTATCCAAGGTGTTGACCCGGCGGAAGTCGATATTGGGGTCGGGGGTGGTGATGTGGGGATACGCCTCCGGACAGGCGGCGATGTCCGCATCCACCAGCGCCTTCAGGTCATAGCCTGCCGCCTGAAGAGCCTGCCAGATGACATCGGTGCAGACGCCCAGTCCGTCGTCGGGATAGCCCCCGGCATAGTACTTGCTCTGATAGTGGGGATCCGTGGCGATGTAGGCTCGTGCGCCCAGCACCACATCCGTCCAATCGTCCACGCCGTCGCCGTCGGCATCGTTGGGACTTTGCAGGTCCGTCAGTCCCAGCTGCTGGGCGGTATAGGACCGCTGCGGTCCGAAGCGCCACAGGGTATAGCCCGCCGCCAGCACCGGGATCATCAGCAGCCACAGCCACCGAAGGTGCCGCCGTCTGCGGCCGGAGTATCGCTTTTCCATCCGTCATCCCTCCTTGTTGGGGAGAAGTATACCAGACGTCTGGCGAAAAATCCATTACATTTCCGTCACCGACAGCTGCTCCGGGGAAAAGTGCAGCCGGAAGGAGTTGCGGTAGAACTCGATGAGCCCCTCCTGCTGGAGCCTGCTCAGCTCACGGGACAGGGCGCTGCGGTTCACCGCCAGATACGCCGCCATCTCCTCACGGGACAGGGAGAGCCGGAAGCAGTCGGATCCCTGACGGCTGCGGCAGTCTTGCAAATACAGCAGCACCCGCCGCCGCAGGCTTGGCTCGGAGAGATAGGTGACCCGGTGCCGCATCTGCCAGAACTTCTGGGCCGATTCCCGCAGCAGATTCATCCGCAGCCGGGCATGGCCCTCACAGTGGCGCTCACAGCCCTCCATGATCCGCTCCAGCGGCAAAAACAGCACCTCCGCCCCCTCCGGGGAGAGCACCGACACCGGGCTTGCCTCGCCTGCTGCCATGAGCATTTCCCCGAACACGCCCCCGGCGGTGTGGCGGGCCACCAGCTGCATGGCCCCGTCCTCCCGGTACTGTACGGCGTCCACGGCCCCCTGCAGGACGATGCCCGCCTGCAGGACCGTGTCCCCGGCGTGCCAGAGGAACTCCCCCCGGCCATAGCGGCGCACGGAGCCGCCAAGGCACGTCAGCAGATGCTGGAGCTCCTCCGCCTCGATGCCGGAGAAGAGAATGGTTTGTTGTAACAGAGGGATGTCCGGCTGCATAGACGGCTCCTTTCGTTGCACGGGCAACGTAAGCCCAGCGATAGTGTGGTAAAATAGGGAAAAACTTCTGGAGGTATAAACCCATGAACAAGAAAACACTCTGGATCACGGAGACCGCCGTGATGATCGCCCTGCTGGTGGCGCTGCAGTGGGCCACCAAACCCTTGGGACAGTTCGTCACCGGCTCCTGCGTGAATCTGGTGCTGGGGGTATCGGTGCTGGTGGGTGGCCTGTGGTGCGGCCTGACGGTGGCGCTGGTGAGTCCCTTCTTCGCTTTTCTGCTGGGCATCGGCCCGGCGTTTCTGCCCATTGTCCCCATGGTGGCCGTCGGCAACATGGTGCTGGTGGTGATCCTGCACCTTCTGGCAAGCCGTGACAAGATCGCCACACGCAGCTATCTGGCCGTGGCTGTAGGAGCCGTGACCAAGTTTCTGGCCCTGTGGCTGCTGATCGTGAAGCTGGTGCTGCCTACACTGGGACTGGCGGAAAAGCAGGTGGCGGCGATCTCTGCCAGCTTCTCTTGGCCCCAGCTGGTGACTGCCGCCATCGGCGGCGTGCTGGCCGTGACCATCGCCCCCCTGATCCGCAAGGCCCTGCGCTCCAAGTAAGAACGTATCAACCGTCTTTTAACGGAAAACAGCCTGCCGGTGTTACCGGCAGGCTGTTTTTTGCTTGCCAAAGTCGGCGCTTGAAAGATCCTTAGATTTTCGGGCAGCGCTATTACCGCTCCCGCCACATCCGTGGGGAGAGCATCACCAGAATGGGCATCAGCTCCAGCCGCCCCAGCAGCATCAGCAGCGACATGACCACCTTGCTGAACCCGGAAAAGGGGCTGAAATTCCCCGACGGGCCCAGACGGCCCAGCCCCGGTCCCACGTTGCCGAGACACGTCAGCACGGCGGTGAAGGACTCCGTAAAGCCCAGGTTGTCCCAAGCCAGAAGGGTGGCCCCACCCAGCAGCAGGATCATATACGCCACCATGTAGGCCGCCGCCGAGGAGACCACCCGGTCCTCCACCAGCTGTCCGTCCACGGTGATGACGGAGATATGCTTGGGGTGCAGGATCTTTTTGATCTCCCGGTGCAGCAGCTTTCCCAGCAGCAGGATGCGGGAGACCTTGATGCCGCCGGAGGTAGACCCGGCGCAGGCGCCGGTGAACATGAGGATCACCAGCAACATCTGTCCAAAGACCGGCCACTGGGCAAAGTCCGCCGTGGCGAAGCCGGTGGTGGTCACGGTGGACACGGCGTTGAAGACGGAATCCTTCAGCGCCCGACCCAGCGGAACGCTCTGCTGCACCATGAGACTGGCGGCGATAAGGCCGATGGACCCCAACGTCAGCAGGGTATACAGCCGCAGCTCCTCGCTGTGCAGCGCCTCCCGGATGTGTCCCCGCAGGGAGATGAAGATCAAAGAGAAGTTGATGCCCGACAGGAACATGAAGATGGCCACGATCCATGTGATGGCCGGGGAGCCGAAGGCGGCGATGCTGGCGTTGCGGGTGGAGAAGCCACCGGTGGAGATGGTGGCAAAGGAGTGGACCACGGCGTCGTAAAGGTCCATGCCCGCCAGACACAGAGCCACGATCTCCGCCGTCGTCAGACCAATGTAGATGCCATAGAGCACCTTGGCGGTGTCGTTGACATGGGGCAGCAGCTTGCTCTTGATGGGGCCGGGGCTTTCGGCCCGCATCAGGTGTACGGCCCCCGCCCCCGCCCGGGGCATCAGGGCCAGAAACAGCACCAGCACACCCATGCCGCCCATCCACTGGGTCAGCGCCCGCCAGAAGAGGATACCCCTTGGCATGGCCTCCACATCCGTCAGGATGGTGGCTCCGGTGGTGGTGAGGCCAGAGGCCGTCTCGAACAGGGCATCAGCATAGTGGGGGACAGCCCCGCTGAGGACGTAAGGCACCGCCCCGAACAGGCACAGCACAACCCACGCCATGGCCACCACCGTATAGCCGTCCCGGCCCTGCAAACGGTTCTTCCGGGCCGGGATGTGGGTGAGGATCAGCCCGCACAGGCTGCACAGCCCCAGCGTCCACAAAAACGGCTCCCAGCAGGCCTCACCATAGCCTACGGACACCAGCAGCGGCAGCAGCAGGCACCCGGCTTCCACCCAGAGGGTATAGCCCATGATGTTCAGTATCAAACGAAAGTTCATGTCACTTGTCCTTTGCACATTCCGTAAATATTATAATAAGAAATAGCCGTATCGCAAATGGTCATAAGTATTCAAATTATATTCCCCCGGACTGTCCCTGTCAAGTCCAGCCCGATGCCCCCTCCGGAGAGGGGAGGGGACTGCGTGGGACGAAAATTTTTGCACAAAAAACATCGCCGCAGGAGGGCAGGACGCCCGGCCCCCATGAGGTGAAAAGCCATGTTCTGTGGAAAAATCTCACAATTTCTGCGGAATTGTATACATTTTCGTGACTTTTTCGGAAAACTAATGATAATTTTTCACTGCAACAAAAGATTTTATCCCATTGACTTTGGCTGTGAATTATGTCATTCTTAACATAATTCAATCATATGCACCGGAGAATGGGGAGCTATTCTCCGTGCCGACGAAAGGAGTGTCCTGCTTTGAGCAGACTGGATATCAAGACACCCAGCCGGGCCCAGACCGTGGTGGAAGGGCTTTACCGGGATATGGAGCGGCGCATTGCCGCCAGCCCTCCGGGCCTGTGTCCGGTGGATATGTCCCTGTCGTTTCTGCAGCTGTGTCATGCACAGACCTGCGGCAAATGTGTCCCCTGCCGGATCGGGCTGGGGCAGCTGACGCTGCTGATCAATCAGGTGCTGGACGGCGAGGCTACCATGGAGACCATCGCCATCATCGAAAAGACCGCCCGCAGCATCGTCAACACCGCCGACTGTGCCATCGGCCGTGACGCCGCCCGTCTGGTGGTTGAGGGGCTGGAGGGCTTCCGGGATGACTACGAGGAGCACGTGAAGCACAACCGCTGTCTGGCGGGCCTGCAAAATCCCGTTCCCTGTGTGGCACTGTGTCCCGCCGGCGTGGATATCCCCGGCTACATGGCGCTGGTAGGGGAGGGTCGCTGCGCTGATGCAGTGCGCCTGATCCGCAAGGACAATCCCTTCCCCACGGCCTGCGCCTATATCTGCGAGCATCCCTGCGAGGCCCGCTGCCGCCGGAATATGGTGGACGATGCCATCAATATCCGTGGCCTGAAGCGCTATGCCGTGGACCACGCCGGGGTGGTACCCCAGCCGGAGTGCGCCCCCGCCACCGGCAAGAAGGTGGCCATCATCGGCGGAGGCCCCAGCGGTCTCAGCTGCGCCTACTACCTGGCCCTTATGGGTCACGGGGTCACGGTGTACGAGGAGCGGGAGCAGCTGGGCGGTATGCTGCGCTACGGCATCCCCAGCTACCGCTTCCCCCGTGAGAAGCTGGACGCTGAGATCGAATCCATTCTGTCTCTTGGCATTGAGGTACATACCGGCGTCACCGTGGGCCGGGATATCTGGCTGGAGAAGCTGGAGCAGGAGTATGACTGCATCTACATCGCCATCGGCGCTCATCAGGACAAAAAGACCGGCATCCCCGGCGAGAACAGTAAGAACGTCATCTCCGCCGTGGAGATGCTGCGTGCCATCGGCGACAACGAGATGCCGGATTTCACCGGCAAGCAGGTGGTGGTCATCGGCGGCGGCAACGTGGCCATGGACGTCACCCGCAGCTCCATCCGACTGGGGGCCGACAAGGTCACCTGCGTCTATCGCCGCCGTCAGGCGGACATGACGGCGCTGCCGGACGAGATCACCGGTGCGCTGGCGGAGGGAGCCGAGCTGATGACGCTGGCCGCTCCCGTCCGCATCGAGGCCGATGAGGACGGCGCCGCCAAGGCCCTGTGGGTCCAGCCCCAGATCATCGGGGAGGTGGACAAGGCAGGGCGTCCCCGTCCCGGCAAGGCGGCGCTGGAGGAGGTCCGCATCCCGGCGGATGTCATCGTGGTGGCCATCGGACAGGGCGTCGAGATCCAGGGCTTCGATCAGGCCGGCGTCCCCATCCAGCGGGGTGCCTTTGTGGCGGGCCTGTCGGGGCAGGTGCGGGATATGGACAGCGTGTTCGCCGGCGGCGACTGCGTTACCGGCCCTGCCACTGCTATCCGGGCCATTGCCGCCGGCAAGGTGGCAGCCGCCAACATCGACGAGCATCTGGGCTTCCGCCACGAGATCACCGTGGACGTGGAGATTCCCAGCCCCAAGCTGAACAACTCGCCCCCCCACGGGCGCATCGATACCACCGAGCGGGAGGCCTGTGAGCGCAAGCACGACTTCGAGGATATCGAGTGCGGCTTGACCCAAGAGGGGGCCTGCGCCGAGGCAGGCCGCTGCCTGCGGTGCGACCACTTCGGCTACGGAATTTTCAGAGGAGGTCGAAACGAAAAATGGTAACATTGACCATCGACAATCGGACCGTTACCGTGCCGGAGGGTACCACCATTCTGGAGGCCGCCCGCACCGCACGCATCGAGATCCCCACCATGTGCTATCTCAAGGAGATCAACGAAATCGGTGCCTGCCGCCTGTGCATCGTGGAGGTGGAGGGTCAGGAGCGCCTGATCCCCTCCTGCAACAACGTGGTGGCCGAGGGCATGGTGATCCATACCCACTCTCCCCGTGTGCGGGAGGCCCGCCGGGTGAATCTTCGGCTGCTGTTGAGCCAGCATGAGATCCGCTGCACCAAGTGTACCCGCAGCGGCAACTGCCGTCTTCAGCAGCTGGCCAACGATTATAATCTGCTGGGGGAGCACTACATCAAGGACTTGCGGAATATCCCCACGGATTTCAGCAACCCCGTGGTGCGGATCGAGAACCGCTGCGTCCGCTGTATGCGCTGCGTCCAGATCTGCGATAAGGTCCAGGGGATGCACGTATGGGACCTGATGGGTACCGGCTCCCACACCACCATCGGCGTGGGGAAGTACCGCACCCTGGGGGAGTCCGACTGCACCTTCTGCGGCCAGTGCGTGGCCCACTGTCCCGTGGGTGGCCTGCAGGAGCACGATGACACCGGCAAGGTGTTCGATGCTCTGGCCGACCCCAATAAGATCACCGTGGTGCAGATGGCCCCCGCCGTCCGGGTGGCCTGGGCGGAGTACTACCATCTGACGCCGGAGTTCGCCTCGGCGGAGCGCATGGTCACCGCCCTGAAGCAGATGGGCTTTGACTACGTGTTCGATACCAATTTTACCGCCGACCTCACCATTATGGAGGAGGGCAGTGAGTTCGTGGACCGCTTTACCCATCGGGAGCGGTACACGTGGCCCATGTTCACCTCCTGCTGTCCCGGCTGGGTGCGGTTCCTGAAGGGCCAGTTCCCGGATTATACCGACAATCTCTCCACTGCCAAGAGTCCCCAGCAGATGTTCGGCGCTCTGGCCAAGAGCTACTTTGCCGAGAAGATCGGTGTGGACCCCAAGCGCATCTTTGTGGTGTCCATCATGCCCTGCACCGCAAAAAAAAGCGAGGCGGCCCTGCCCACCATGCGGACCATCAGCGACGATCCCGACGTGGATGTTGTGCTGACCACCCGTGAGATCGTGCGGATGTTCCGGGGCGAGCAGATCAACCCCGCCACCATGGAGGAGACTCCCTTCGACAGTCCGCTGGGTACCGGTACCGGTGCGGCGGTGATCTTCGGTGCCTCCGGCGGTGTGATGGACGCCGCCCTCCGCAGCGCCTATTATCTGGTCACCGGCTCCAATCCCGACCCTGATGCCTTCAGCGCCATCCGTGGCGTGAAGGGTTGGAAGGAGGCCACCTTCACCATTCCGAAGGTGGGCGACCTCTCCGTGGCGGTGGTCAGCGGCCTCTCCAACGCCCGCCAGCTGATGACCGATCTGGAGGAGGGAAGGGTCCACTACGATTTCGTGGAGGTCATGGCCTGTCCCGGCGGCTGTGCCGGCGGCGGCGGGCAGCCCATCCACGACGGCACGGAGATGGCCGAGGCCCGTGGAAACGTTCTGTGGAGCATCGACAAGAAGTCCCCGGTGCGGTTCTCCCATGAGAATCCGGAGATCCAGACCCTGTACCGGGAGTACCTGCGTGCGCCTCTCAGTGGCCGTTCGCACCACCTGCTCCATACGGATCACGAGGGCTGGAAAATGCCCAACCAGAAGTAAGACATAAAAAGAGGACTCTGAGCCATCGGCTCAGAGTCCTCTTTTTATGCAGCGTCAAGCAGCACCGTCATCCACGGGGCTGGAAGGGCTGACCCGTCACCACGTCCAGCCATGTGAACTGTCCGTCCTCCAGCACCATGCAGCTGTGGGGGCTGTTCTCCTTGGGCAGGGCTGCGGAGCCGGGATTCAGATAGGTGTAACGGCCGCAGTCCCGGCGCACCGGCACATGGAAGTGTCCGCACAGCAGGATATCTCCCTGCCGCAGGGGCGGCGGCGTGTCCGGCCCGTGGATGTGGCCATGGGTGGCGTGGATGGTAAGGCCGTCCAGCACCAGCAGGGCGGAGTCGGAGAGAATGGGGAAGTGGAGAACCATCTGGTCCACCTCGGCGTCGCAGTTGCCCCGGACACACAGCAGCTCATCCGCCATGTCGTTGAGCAGCTTGGCCACGGCGGGCGGCTCATAGCCCTCCGGCAGCGGGTTTCGTGGGCCGTGGTACAGCAGGTCTCCCAGCAGCACCAGCCGCTGGCAGCCGGTATCCCGATAGAGCTCCAGCAGCCGCCGGGTGTAGGCGGCGGAGCCGTGGAGGTCGGAGGCGATCATCAGTTTCATGAGAAAAACTCCTTTCGGTGGAGAATATGTCTCATTCTACCAGCCTTGGAGGAGAAGGGCAAGCTTTTTCTGCCCTTACGCCCGTTCCCGCCGCACAAGACCCAGCAGCAGGCTCACTGCCAGCATCACCGCCGCCACACTGACCCAGCAGAAGCCCATATCGTACAGGGGCAGCTTCCGGCAAAGCTCCGTCACAGCGCCCAGCGACAGCTGTGCGGCATCCAACGCATAGATGACGCTGACGATTCCGGTGCCCGCCACCACCAGAGAGTAGACCCAACGATTCTTGACCCATAGGCTGTGGGTCAGCCCCAGCAGGATCAGCACAATGGCCACGGGGTAGATGGCGTTGAGAATGGGGATGGAGATGCTGAGGATGGCGTTCAGTCCCAGATTGCACACCAAAAAGGAGAAGCCCGTCATCACCAGCACCCACTGGCGGTAGGAGAGTTTTCCGAAAAGGGTGGAGAAATACTGGGAGATGGAGTTGATAAGCCCCACGCAGGTGGTGAGACAGGCCAGCGTGAAGATGGCCGCCAGCAGCACGGCTCCCGGCGCGCCGAACAGTTGGTAGACGATGCACCGCAGGGTCCATGCGCCGTTTTCCTGAATGGCATAGACTCCGGAGCTGCACATCCCCATGTAGGACAGCATGGCATACACCAGCGCCAGAATAGTCCCGGCGAAGATACCTGCCAGAACGGTGTGGCGCATCCGATCCCGCTTTTCCGTCATGCCGAAGGAACCCAGCGTGGTGGCAATGACCAATCCGAAGTTCAGGGCGGCGATGGTGTCCATGGTCTGGTAGCCCTCGGAAAAGCCCTTCAGGAAGGGGGCAACATCATAGGCCGTCTGGGACGGGGCCACGTTCACCTCTCCCCGGAACAGAAAGCAAACGAACAGGAACACCAGCAGCACCAGCAGACTGGGGGTCAGGAAGTGGCCGATGCGGTTCACCAGCTTTCCCGGCGTCATGCACAGCCATAGGGCCACCAGAAAGAATGCCAGCGAGTACACCAGCATCCACACGGTGGTATTGGTGCCCTCCGGCAGATAGGGGGCCACCGCCATCTCGAAGGGAACAGAGGCGGCACGGGGGATGCCAAGACCGGGACCGATGGAGAGATAGATCAGCAGGGTAAAGACGATGGCGAAGCGCTTGCCCACCTGCTGCCCCAGCCGGTCCAGCCCGTCAAAGCGGGCCACGACCACCACCCCCAGCACCGGCAGCACCACCGCCGTGGCCAGAAAGCCCAGCATGGCCGGCAGGGTGTGGTTCCCGGCGTTCTGCCCCAGAAAGGGCGGGAAGATCAGGTTCCCCGCCCCGAAGAACAGGGAAAACAGCATAAAGCTCACCAGCAGCATTTTGTTTCTACTCAGTTTCATGTCGATACTCCTTGTTTTTTCCAAAATTTCCGCAAAAAAAGACCCGTCCCAAATTTCTTTGAGACGAGTCTTGCTATACAATACCCGCGGTACCACTCAAATTGCACGACGAAAAACGCCCTGCCACTTCAGGCTCTATCAAGCCCTATGCACTCACGTAGCCTGCACGGAGTCTCCTACTGACAGATGTGTTGGGGGACTCGGCTCGGAAGGGATAAGAGTTCTGGCGCTGTCCGCCGGGCTTCCACCGTCCCCGGCTCTCTATGCGACGTGCTGCCAGCTCCGTCTTCGTCATCGCTTTTGATGTTCACTTGTCATGGACATCATACCATCCCGTAAAGAACTTGTCAAGAGGGAAAATCTCACGCCGACGCATCGTCCTTCACCGGCTCCTGGCCGTGAAGCTCCCGCCGGATGGCCCGGAAGCGCTGGGGGACCTCCTCCTCCGCCATGCGGATGGGGACGTCCGTGGTGCCGGCAGCCTGCGCCGTCTCGTAAAACCAGCACTTGTATTCCACCGTCTCCAGCGTGTGCTGCATCTCCCGGATCTGATCCAGCAGAACCTGCCGCTGGTGGTGGAACATCTGCAGCCGGGTGCCGATGGTGTCGTCTCCCTGCATGGCCAGCTGGATGTATTGCCGGATGTCACGGATGGACATACCGGCCTTTTTCATGCACCCGATGACCTGCAGCCACTCGAAGTCCGACTCCCGGAACAGACGGATTCCGCCGGAGGAGCGCTCCACAAAGGGCAGCAGCCCCTCCTTGTCATAGTAGCGCAGCGTGGATGCCGGGATATCCAGCAGCTTCGCCATTTCACCCACGGTATAGACCATTTTCCAATTCCTCCGAAAAAATTTTGCAAAACCCCTTGACTTAAAGTGTACTTTCAGTTTTAGAGTATAGATAAGCTTTAAGAGCATCATACAGCGCAGAAGCGCTGCTGTCAAGGCCGCGCTTCTCGGAGCGGAGAATAAAACATCACAAAAGGAGCGAGGAACATGAACAAACCCTATATCTTGTGCCACATGATGGCCTCCGTGGACGGACGCATCGACTGCGCCATGACGGAGCAGCTGCCGGGCGTGCAGGAGTATTACGCCACGCTGGACGCTCTGGAGGCCCCCACCCGTGTCAGCGGCAGGGTGACGGCGGAGCTGGAGATGGCCCGGCCCGGCGCCTTCCAGAGTGAGCACCATACCCCGCTGGGCCGTACCGCCTTCTCCAAGGCCGCCGAGGCGGAGGGCTACGAGGTAGTGGTCGATACCCACGGCACCCTGCTGTGGGACAGCGTCCCGGAGGGGGAGCGTCCTCTGCTGATCCTGACCTCGGAGCAGGTGAGCCGGGAGTATCTGGCGTATCTGGACCGCAGCCGCATCTCGTGGATCGCCTGCGGCGCTGAGGGCATCGATCTGCCCCGTGCCTGCGACATTCTGGCGCAGGACTTTGGCGTAAAGCGCATGGCGGTGGTGGGCGGCGGCCACGTCAACGCCGGGTTTCTGGCGGCCGGCCTGCTGGACGAGGTCAGCGTGCTGGTGGGCGCCGGCGTGGACGGCCGGGGCGGCCAGCCTGCGGTGTTCGACGGACTGCCTGCCCAGCGCCCGGTGACGCCTCTGACGCTCACCGGCGTCAAGACCTATGACAGCGGTGCCGTCTGGCTGCGCTACCGCACCGTACACGACTGAAAGCAGGAGGAAGTCATCATGAAATACGAAACCAAAGAGGCCTTTGAAGCGGCCAATGCCTTCGGCACCGGGGAACCCAACACGGCGTATGCCCGATTCTTTCAGGGGGATTCCTTCCTGAACCCCCTGACGGACCCCGAGAGCGGCCTGTTTGCAGCCAACGTCACCTTTGCGCCGGGCTGCCGCAACAACTGGCACATCCACCATGCCGCCAAGGGCGGCGGACAGCTGCTGCTGTGTACCGCCGGTGAGGGCTGGTATCAGGAGGAGGGCAAGCCCGCTGTTTCCCTCCATGAGGGCAGCCTGGTGATGATCCCGGCAGAGGTGAAGCACTGGCACGGCGCCAAGAAGGACAGCTGGTTCAGCCACATCGCCGTGGAGATCCCCGGCGAGGAGTGCCGCAACGAGTGGTGCGAGCCGGTCAGCGACGAAGCATACAGCAAACTGTAAGGAGGAGAGCCATATGGCAGTCAAACAGACGGCGGGGCGGGACGCCCTGGGGGAGTTCGCCCCGAAATTCGCAGAGCTCAATGACGATGTCCTGTTCGGTCAGGTATGGAGCCGAGAGGACAAGCTATCCCTGCGGGATCGCTCGCTGGTGACGGTGGTGGCCCTGATGGCGCAGGGCTTGACGGATGAATCCTTCCGCTACCACCTGCTCAGCGCTAAGAAAAACGGTATCACCCGTGAGGAGATCGCAGAGATCGTCACCCATGCGGCCTTTTATTGCGGCTGGCCCAAGGCGTGGGCGGTGTTCCGCATGGCCAAGGGGATCTGGACGGAGGAGGATGCCAAATGATTTTGCAGGAGACCTATACGCTGGCAAACGGTATAGCCATCCCCAAGCTGGGGCTTGGCACATGGTTCATTGACAACAACAAGGCGGCGCAGGCCGTCTGCACGGCGGTGGAGCTGGGCTACCGGCTCATCGACACGGCTCAGGCCTACGGCAACGAGCGGGGCGTGGGCAAGGGCATCCGCACCTGCGGCCTGAAGCGGGAGGAGCTGTTCGTGGCCAGTAAGGTGGCGGCGGAGCACAAGACCTATGAGGACGCCGCCCGCTCCATTGACGAGACGCTGGAGAAAATGGGCCTGACGTATCTGGACCAGATGCTCATCCACTCTCCCCAGCCGTGGAGAGAGTTCCGGGCCGAAAAGCGGTATTTTCAGGAGAACAGGGCCGTCTGGCGTGCGCTGGAGGATGCTCAGGCAGCGGGAAAGGTGCGGGTCATCGGTGTCTCCAATTTTCTGCGGGACGATTTGGAAAACCTGCTGACCGGCTGCCGGGTGCGTCCGGCAGTGAACCAGCTGCTGCTGCACATCGCCGGTATGGCTGGACTACTGCACCCAGCAGGACATCCGGGTGGAGGCCTATTCCCCCATCGCCCACGGCGAGGCCCTGAAAAATCCGGCCATCACCGCCATGGCGGAGAAATACGGCGTTTCCGTGCCGCAGCTGTGCATCCGCTATGTCCTGCAGCTGGGAGCGGTGGCCCTGCCCAAGACGGCGGACCCCGGCCATATGCGCTCCAACGCCGCCGTGGACTTTGCCATCTCCCCGGAGGACATGGAGACGCTGCGGAGCATGGAGCACCTGACGGATTACGGCGATTACAATGGATTTCCGGTGTTCAGCGGCAAGCCGTTGGCGTGAAAGGAGAAGAATGATGCGTAAACTGAAAAAATGGAGCTGCCTGCTGCTGGCTCTGCTGATGCTGTCGGCGCTGGCCGCCTGCGGAAAGAAGCAGCAGCCCGACAGCGATGCCTCGCAGAACGAGGTGCAGGACACCGATACCCCACAGGATAGCACCCCCACCGAGGAGCAGACCAAGGTGCTGGTGGTGTATTTCTCCGCCACCGGCAGCACCAAGGCTGTGGCGGGATACATCGCCGAGACACTGGGAGCCGATACCTTTGAGCTGACACCGCAGGAGCCCTATCAGGCGGCGGATCTGGACTACAACAACAGCGAGAGCCGTGTCTGCCGGGAGCACGCTGACCCCGCCCTGCAGGATGTGGCCCTCACCTCTACCGCTGTGGAGAACTGGGAACGATACGACACGGTGTTTGTGGGCTATCCCATCTGGTGGGGCGGCAGCGCATGGCCTGTCAACGGATTTGTGAAGGCAAATGACTTCACAGGGAAGACGGTGATCCCCTTCTGCACCTCCGCCTCCTCCGCCCTCGGCCAGAGCGGGGAGACGCTGGCTCAGCTGGCCGGCACCGGCGACTGGCAGGAGGGCCAGCGCTTCGGCAGCAACGCCGCCCGGAGCGACGTGGCGAACTGGCTGACGGGGATGGGCTTCACGGTCCGATAAGCACCCATTTCCGGGAAAAGTGCCTTGCATCCGCCGCCCTCGGCTGATACAATGGGGGGAGAGCGGGATGTCCCGCCGCCCGGAGCGATCCCGGAGAAATGTTGAAAGGAGCATACACATGAGCAAAATTCTGGTTGCCTATTTTTCTGCCAGCGGCGAAACGGCCCGTCTGGCCAAGACGCTGGCGGGTGTCATCGGCGGCGATCTCTTCGAAATTCGTCCCCAGACGGCCTACACTGCAGCCGATCTGGACTGGAACAACGCCAAAAGCCGCAGCAGCGTGGAGATGAACGACCCCAAGAGCCGCCCGGCCATGGCGGAGACCCCTCGGTTGACGGGTTATGACACGGTGTTCGTGGGCTTTCCCATCTGGTGGTATCAGGCGCCCCGCATCATCCAGACCTTTCTGGAGAGCGCCGATTTCTCCGGAAAGACCGTGATCCCCTTCGCTACCTCCGGCGGCAGCGGCATGGGCAAGACCGTGGAGCTCCTGCGACCCTCCTGCGCCCCCGATACCCGCTGGAACGAGGGCAAGCGCCTGTCCAGCCATGCCTCCGCACAGGAGGTCTCTGCGTGGACGAAGAGCCTGTCCCTGTAAAGTAGTTTCCCTTGAAAGCCTATCCGCCTGAGCGGATGGGCTTTTTTCTTACCCGTCGTTGACGGAACCGGCAAAACACGGTACAATAGCTTCATCTAATCATGTGAAAGGAGCCCGCCGCCATGGAACACACCAACCGCACCATCCGCCCCTTGACCCAGCAGGATCTGGAGGCCTATCTGGACATCTACCTCAACGCCTACCCGGCCTATAAAACACTGGACGAAGCGTGCCGGGAGCACTACCGGGAGAAGCACCGTCTGGAGCTGCGGGAGGACCGTCAGGTGCAGACGGTGGGCCTGTTTGAAGGGGACGTACTCATTGCCACCATGAAGCTGATCCTCTTTTCCATGAACTGCTTCGGCCGGATGCAGACGGCCTGCGGCCTGATGGCGCTGGAGGTACACCCCCTCCATAAAAAGCAAGGGGCGGCGCTGGAGATGATCCGCTACTTCGAGGACTACGCCCGCCGCCACGGCGCTCTGCTGACGCTGCTGCTGCCCTTCCAGATCTCCTTTTACCGCCGCATGGGCTATGGCTTTGCGGGGAAGCTCTACGAGTACCATCTGCCCACCGCCGTGCTGCCCAAGCCCGAGGGGGAGGCCCGCCGTCATCTGCGCCTGCTGCAGCCGGAGGACTTTGACCGGGTGCTGGCCTGTCACAGCCGCTTCGCCGCCCAAAACCACGGCATGGTGGAGAAGTTCGAGGAGGAGGTTCGGGCCGCCCGCACGGATATTCAGGTGCGCCGCATCGGCTATTGCGCCGACGACGGGACGCTGCGGGGCTATGTGGCCTATCGCTTTGAGAGCGCCAGCGACACCAACTACACCCGCAACCGCCTGTCGGTGGAGGAGCTGGTGTACGACGACGGCGTTGTCCTCCGGGCGCTGCTGGGAGCGCTGAAGCTGCAGGAGGATCTGGCCCAGACGGTGCTCCTCCGCACCGGAGAGGAGGACTTCCACCACCTGCTGGAGGACCCGCAGGACGTCTCCGGCAACTACATCGACTACGGCTTCCTGCAAACCAACGTCTCCGCCATAGGCACCATGTTCAAGCTTCTGGACCCGGCGGCCTTCGTGACCGCCACCGCCTATCGCGCCCTCCCGCAGGGGACGCTGACAGCGGCCTTCTGCTACCGTGATGAGCTGGCCCACCGGGACTGCCGCACGGTGCTGCGCTTCGACGGCGGCCGCTGGTCCGCCCTCCCGGAGGAAGCACCCGCCGAGGTAACGGTGACGTGCCGGCAGGGGGATCTGGCATCCCTGCTGATGGCCTCCTGCGGATTGGAGGGCATGGTGCGGCTGGGAGCCGTCGCCGTCACCGGCCCTTGGCAGCAGCTGGCGCAGCTTCTTCACTACGGACAGAAGCCGTGGCTGAACTCCGACTATTGATTCCTCCGTTTAGTTTACTCAGCCGTCTGGCTCACCCCGCCGGTTGACGAAAAAGAGAGTGTGTTCCATCCGGAACACACTCTCTTTTCGTATCGGGTATCATTACACAGAGAACAGGATGTCTGCATAGGTGGGATAGGGCCAGTAGTCGGCCCCCACCAGCGGCTCCATGCGGTCGATGATGCTCCGCATCTCCTCCAGCCGGGAGGCCACCTGATCCCGGTAGTACCGGGCGGCGTCGATGCCGGCATCGGCGGCGGGAGCGGCCTCCAGCGCCCGGCTCATAGCCTGGCAGGCGTCCAGCAGGTCGCCGCTGAGGGCGTCCAGCTGCTCCACCAGATAGCTCTCCACCCGGCAGGAGGTGGCCATCTCCGCCTGCCGCTTCCTCACAACGCCCTTGGCCAGATCGCCGGTGTAGCGGGTGACGGCGGGCAGGATGCCCCGCAGGGTCATATCCCGCAGGGTAGCGGCCTCAATGGCCGTGACCTTGCAGTAATTCTCCAGATGGATCTCATACCGGGCGTGCATCTCCTCCGGCGTCAGGATGCCGAAGCGGGAAAACAGCGCCACATTCTTCTCGTCGATGTAGGCGGGCATACAGTCCACGGTGTCCCGCAGATTGCTCAGCCCCCGGCGCTTGGCCTCCTGTACCCAGTCGTCGTCGTAGCCGTTACCGTCGAAGATAATGCGCTGGTGATCCCGGAAGGTATCCCGCAGCAGCTCCTGCAGGGCCTGATGGAAGTTCTCCGCCTTCTCCAGCCGGTCGGCAAACTGCTTCAGCTCGTCGGCCATGATGGTGTTGAGCACCACATTGGGGCTGGCGATGGACTGGGAGGAGCCCAGCATCCGGAACTCGAACTTGTTGCCGGTAAAGGCCAGCGGGGAGGTGCGGTTGCGGTCGGTGGTATCCTGCGGCAGCTCCGGCAGGGTGTCCACGCCGATCTCCAGCTTCTTCTTGGTGATGTCCACATAGGCCGTGCCGTCGATGATGGAGCGGAGGATGGCCGTCAGTTCGTCGCCAAGGAAGATAGACACAATGGCAGGAGGCGCCTCGTTGCCGCCCAGCCGGTGGTCGTTGCCGGGATAGGACACGCAGCAGCGCAGCATCTCCTGATACTCGTCCACGCCCTTGATGAAGGCCGCCAGAAACAGCAGGAACTGTGCGTTCTGACTGGGGGTGCGTCCGGGCTTGAGGAGGTTCTCACCGGTATCCGTGGCCAGCGACCAGTTGTCGTGCTTGCCGCTGCCGTTGACCCCGGCAAAGGGCTTTTCGTGGAGCAGGCACACCAGATCGTGGCGGTCGGCCACTTTCTTCAGAAACTCCATGGTCAGCTGATTGTGGTCGCAGGCGCTGTTGGCGTCGGAGTACACCGGGGCGATCTCATGCTGGGCGGGAGCTACCTCATTGTGCTCCGTCTTGGCCAGCACGCCCACCTGCCACAGTTCCTGATCCAGTTCGTGCATGAAGGCTGCCACACGGGGCTTGATGGCACCGTAGTAGTGGTCGTCCAGTTCCTGCCCCTTGGGAGGCTTGGCACCGAACAGCGTGCGGCCGCAGAGCATCAGATCCTCCCGGCGGCGATACATGGCCTTGTCGATGAGGAAATACTCCTGCTCCGGCCCCACCTGAGCGGTAACGTGCTGCACCGTGGTGTTGCCGAACAGCCGCAGGATGCGGACGGCCTGTGTATCCAGCTGCTTCATAGAGCGCAGCAGAGGCGTCTTTTTATCCAGCGTCTCGCCGCCGTAGGAGCAGAAGATGGTGGGGATATACAGGGTCTGATCCTTGATGAAGGCATAGGACGTGGGATCCCACGCCGTATAACCACGGGCCTCGAAGGTGGCCCGCAGACCGCCGGAGGGGAAACTGGAGGCGTCCGCCTCACCCTGCGACAGCTCCTTGCCGGACAGCTCCATCAAAATGGTGCCGGGGACGTTGGGGGCGATGAAGCTGTCGTGCTTCTCGGCGGTAAAGCCCGTCATGGGCTGAAACCAGTGGGTGTAGTGGGTAGCGCCCTTTTCGATGGCCCAGTCCTTCATGGCGGCGGCGATCTCGTCGGCGATGGAGCGATCCAGAGAAGTTCCTTGGATCAGGCACTGCTGCCATGCGTCATAGACCCGTTCCGGCAGACGCTGTCGCATCTGAGCCTGGCTGAATACCATGCTGCCAAAAAGCTCCGGGATGCTTCGTACATTCTTCTCGTTCATGTGATGCTCCTTTCGCCGCACGCTGCGGCACTAAAGTTTTTACAGAAACAGCTTCAAAAGCTGCGGTGTCACATAGGCCTCTATCACCGCCGCTGCCACCAGCAGGGGGATGATGTGCATGACGAACAGGCGTAGCAGATCCTTCATCAGGGGACCCATAACGCCCTTTTTGTTGTGCCGGACATAGTCTGTGACCTTGCGGCAGAGATAGATGCCGCTGCTGAGGGCCAGGATCAGGGCCGGCAACTCGAAAATGCCGTGGGGGACGATGCCCGCAAAATACGCCAGCAGGGAGATGCCGTTGTTGACGTACACCCCGGCAAACAGCCCCAGCAGCAGGGAGTTGATGCCGATGGACAGGGCCGGGAGATAGATAAAGGGGATAAAGCCGTAGGCGATGCTGAACACCGTCGCCCGGACGTTGTTGCCGAACAGCGCCAGCACATCCACCCGGCCGGTGGTGTCCATGATGCCCAGCTCCGCCATCTGCTGGGCGAACTGCAGGAACAGCTGGTCTGCCAGATCCGGCAGCAGCAGGCTGACGGCAAAGCCCAGCAGGATCAGTGCGCCGAAGGCGATGGCGGTGATGCGGAGGGAGTAGCGGTACTCCGCGCGGTAAAATCCGTGCAGCCGGGTGCGCTGCTGTTCCAGCCAGTCCATCATGCCCCCAGCATGGCGAGACCGGCGTTCAGGCGGCGCAGCGTCTCATCTTTGCCCAGAATGCGGCAGATCTCCACGGCTCCGCCGGGGGTCACCAGCTTACCGGCGGCGGCGATGCGGACAGGCCACATGAGGGTGGCGTTCTTCACCTCCAGCCGCTGCGCCAGATCAACCAGTGCGTCGTGAATGGCCTCGTCCGTCCACTCCGTCAGGCCCTCCAGCACGGGGATGACCGCCTCCAGCATGGCACGGGAGACGTCGGGGTTGGTCTTGGATTTCTTATTGGTATAGTAGTCCACGGGATACTCCGGCAGGGCATCGAAGAAGTCCACCTTCTCCGGGATGTCCGTGAGCTTCTCGCACCGGGCCTGCAAAAGAGCGGCGATGGCGGCGGTGTCGAACCGGGGATCTGTCACCGTCTGGCGGATGTAGGGCTCGGCGGCCTTGGCGAAGGCCTCCGGGGCCATGCCCCGCAGATAGACGGCGTTGAAGTGATCCAGCTTCTGCCGGTCGAAAATAGCGGGGGATTTGGAGATGCCCGTCATGTCGAAGGCCTTTACCAGCTCCGGCAGGGTGAACAGCTCCTGTTCCGCCAACTCCCCCTTGGGACTCCAGCCCAGCAGGGCCACATAGTTGAGGATGGCCTCGGTGAGATAGCCCTCCGCCTTCAGATCCTCATAGGAGGGATCGCCGTGGCGCTTGGACATCTTGTTCTGAGCGTCCCGCATGACGGGGGAGCAGTGAACATAGGTGGGGACCTCCCAGCCGAAGACCTCGTACAGCAGGTTATACTTTGGGGCGGAGGCCAGATACTCGCTGCCCCGCACCACATGGGTGATGCCCATCAGGTGGTCGTCGATGACGTTGGCAAAGTTGTAGGTGGGCAGACCGTCCCGCTTCAGCAGCACCTGATCGTCCAGCGTGCTGTTCTCCACGGTAATGTCGCCGAAAATGGCGTCATGGAAGGTAGTGGTGCCCTCCTGAGGGATCCGCTGCCGGATCACGTAGGGCTCACCGGCCTCCACGCGCCGCAGCGCCTCCTCCAGCGGCAGGTCGCGGCAGGGGTCGGCCACGCGGTCAAACTCGCCGCTGTCCTCCTCGGAGGCGCATTTCTCGCAGAAACAGTAGTATGCGCCGCCCTTTTCCACCAGAAGGCGGGCATACTTGCCGTAGGTGTCCCGGCGCTGGGACTGGATATAGGGCGCCACGGGGCCGCCCACATCGGGGCCCTCGTCGTGGGTAAGCCCGCACTCAGCCATGGTGCGGTAGATCACATCAGTAGCACCCTCCACCAGACGGCCCTGATCGGTGTCCTCAATGCGGAGGATGAACGTGCCGCCGTGGCTGCGGGCAATGAGCCATGTGTACAGCGCCGTGCGCAGGTTGCCAACGTGCATATAACCCGTAGGCGAGGGAGCAAAACGGGTGCGGATATTATTGTTCGGCATAATGATTTCTCCTTTTAATCTATCATAGGCAAATGAATTGCAAATATCTCTGCCTAAGTTTACCCTCTCCGGCCCTGTTTGTCAACGGAGACAGCAAAGAGGAGC
>OFMT01000597.1_pt1 | contig 31828 bp, 30 predicted proteins | sample 1541891 | NCBI WGS metagenome assembly OFMT01 (sample SAMN04209230, study PRJEB22552) | human gut metagenome | biome: gut; material: feces | host: Homo sapiens | place: USA: Oklahoma | reverse complement strand
GGCTGTTTGGGGCAAATAAAATGGATGATAAAAGCTATAATGAATGTATGAAGAGAATCAAAAACTTGATTCTCTTTTTTAAAATACATACATTGACAAATATCTATGTATATATTATATTGAACATAGACAATGATCAATGTGAGGTGTCAATATGAATGCAATGGATGTGGCTTTGATATGCAAGGCTTTGGGCGATGCGAACCGGCTGGAAATTGTACAGATGCTGTCGGATGGAGAAAAGTGCGGGTGTAAACTTTTGGAAAGATTTGAAATTACCCAGCCAACTTTATCCCATTATATGAAGATATTGGTAGGATGCGGTCTTGTGAATGATCGTAAGGAAGGAAAATGGCATCACTATTCTTTGAATTGTGAGACATTGATGAATTACAAACACTTTATAGAATCCCTTACTTGCCTTGGATGCGGTGACGGGGATTGTTGTAAATAATTTAAGGAGAGCAGATATCATGAAAAAAGAATCAAATTCAGGAATTAGTTTTTTCCATCGTTACCTGACTGTAACCTGTCAAACATCAATCTGGGGCAGTTGCAGATAATTCTCGCAGCAGCGGGCTTACTTTCTGTATTAGCAACGGTTAAGAATATGGACAAGTAGACCATATTTCAAAGATAATCCGAATGAAGCAATTAGGCGGATTGTAGCCTTAAAAGAAGATCCGAGTGAATATGTTAGGAAATCAGTAGGTAATGCTTTAAGAGATATTAGTAAAAAAATTCCGGGGCTGATTAAAGATGAACTCAATAACTGGAAGTTAGAAAGCAAAGAAATAAATAAATCAAGTATACAAACTGGCGAGTAAATTTATTAACTGATAAATTCCAGTTTGTAGAACTATACTCAAACAGCAAGGACACCCTTGCTGTTTTTATTTACCCCTCTCCGTTTTCCACTGATAGTACATCTTTCCGTTGTACGGATTCTCCACGATCTCAGGGAAGACGATCGTCTTTTTGCCCTTAGAGGTGTAGCTTGTGGACTTGCCGTCAAGCAGTCCCTTGACCTGGGTATCGGAAAGCTCCACGCCGTACACCTTTGCGATATTCATACCGCACTTACCCTTGCAGTACCAGCCAAACTTACCCTTGACTACATCTGCACCGCATTTCGGGCATTTGCCAATAGGCTCATGACCGCCATTAGAAAGAGAAACAGACTTATCGACCGAACCGTATTTACGGCACATATCAGCGATAAACTGTTGAATGCCCGACATGAACACCGTTTCGGACAGGCTGCCGTGTTCGATCTGCTGTAACTTTGATTCCCATTCAGCCGTCAGTTTTGCGGACTTCACCTCATCGGGAACGACCTTGACAAGTTCCTTGCCTCTGTCTGTTGCCCTGAGTTGTTTGCCGACACGCTCCACATAACCGTTTTTCACAAGTGATTCAATGGTTGCGGCTCGTGTCGCAGGAGTACCGAGTCCCTTTTTTTCAGTTTCCTCGTCATAGTCCTCGTTTCCGGCTCTCTCCATAGCAGATAACAGCGTATCTTCCGTGTAGGGCTTCGGCGGAGAAGTGAAGTGTTCGCCCTTGCTTGCCTGCACCGTAAAGGTCTGTCCCTCAGATACCGCAGGCAGAGACTTTTCCTCATTCTTCTTGTCGGTCTGCTTTGCATAAGCTTTCCAACCCATATCAAGAACAGTTCTGCCTGTTGCCGTAAACTCCGTACCGTTGCAGATACCTGTCAGCTTGACCGCTTCATACTTGTGTGCCGGAGCCGTTGCACAGATGAGTTTTGTGGCGATCAGCGTGAGGATATTTTTCTCACCTGTCGGCAGTGAAGAAAGGTCAGCCGTTGAGATACCGCTTGTAGGGATAATTGCGTGATGTCCCGATACCTTACTGTTGTTGATGACCTTTGCAATATCGGGAGTATGGAAGATACCGAACCCGAAATAGGTATCACAGAGCTTTGCAACATCAAAAGCTGTCTGTGCCATATCATCGCTGAGATACTGGCTGTCGGTACGGGGATAAGTGACGAGCTTGCCCTCATAGAGCGACTGGGTATAGTACAGTGTTTGCTGTGCCGTGTACCCGAAACCCTTGTTTGCTTCACGCTGTAAGGTTGTCAGGTCATACAGTTTCGGAGCTTTATCGGTCTTGACCTCACGCTTGACCGAGCTGATTGTGACCGTACAGCCGTCACAGGCAGAAACAAGCGTATCGGCGGCATTTTCATCGTCAATTCTTGCAGAAGAAAGAATGAACCCACCGCAGTTGAGGTCTGACGTGTAATACTTCTGCTTGATAAATCCATTGACCTCCGCATCACGCTGAACAATCATTGCAAGTGTCGGAGTCTGCACACGCCCGATATTGAGCTTGTCTCCGTAACGAACGGAAAACAGACGAGAGCCGTTCATTCCCACAAGCCAGTCAGCTCTGGCACGGGCATAGCCTGCATTGAACAGATTATCGTATGCGGACATTGGCTTCATAATAGAAAGTGCCTTGCGTATAGCGGATTCTTCAAGAGAAGAAACCCATAAACGCTTCACAGGCTTGCGGCACCGAGCCATGTTATACACATAACGGAAGATACATTCTCCCTCTCTGTCCGCATCGGTCGCACAGATGATCTCTGTTACCTCGTCCTTATTCATAAGGTTTTTCAGAAGATCGTACTGAGCCTTTGTGCTGTCCGTGACATGGAACAGCCAGCTGTCGGGGATCATAGGAAGCTGAGAAAAGCTCCACTTCTGTTCCCAACCGTTGCCATAGTCATTTGGGAACTTCAAGCCTACCAAATGACCGACACACCATGATACAATATAGCCGTTGCCCTCGGTGTAGCCTTTGTGTGCGGAGGAAGCTCCGACCACGGCACTGATTGCACGGCTTACACTTGGCTTTTCGCCAACGATCAAAATTGACATAAAATTTCTCCTTTCGATATATATCACTATTGACTTGTTAGGTCAAATGTAGTATAATATATTCAGTACAACATGGGAGGTGTTGAATATGCTGTACGATTATCTTCTTGAAATATTCGGAAAGAATGAACCGATATTTCTCTCGGATATTCATTATGAGGACTACTCTGATATTTGGCTCAAAAAGAAGCTTGCCAAGCTGTGTGAAAGCAATCAGGTCATTCGCTACGAACGAGGTATCTATTATATCCCTGTTAAAACACCGTTTGGAAACAGCATTCTGAATCCAAACAGGATCATCGAACGAAAGTATTTATCCGAAAAAGGAAATCGTATCGGATTCTATACAGGCATCACGGCATTGCAGCAGGCAGGGCTTTCTACACAGATGTCAAATATTCCTGAGATACAAACGAATAACGAAAACTCAAAGCTCCGCAGAGTGAAAGTAGGAAATCAGGAAGTGATACTGCGAAAATCAAGAGTCAAGATAGACAACGACAATATATTTGTTTTGCAGTTCCTTGAAATGATGAATAGTACCTCGTCAGGTTATTTTGACGATGAAAGAAAAGCTGTCATCAAAAGCTGGATCAGGAAATGCAATATCTCTCAGGAGCTTGTTACAAAATATGCACCGTTTTTCCCTGACAAGGCTTTGAGAAATCTCATAGAAAGCGGAGTGATCTATTATGTTGCATAATGAAAAGGATACCTTTGAGCAGCTTGTACTGCGAACCTCTGACTATCTCGGAGTCAAGGCAGAGATCGTTGAGAAGGACTATTTTGTGACCCTTTTCCTGAAACGGATCGCCACTGTTATGTCGGATATCGTTTTTAAGGGCGGCACATCACTGTCAAAGTGCTACCATATCATCAAGCGTTTTTCTGAGGATATTGACTTGAATGTTCAGTCCGAGAAGAAACCGTCTGAAAGCAAGAGAAAGCAGCTCAAAGCGAATATCACGAAAATTATCAGTGATTTAGATTTTGGGCTTACCAATGCCGATTCGATCAAAAGCCGCAGAGACTACAACCGATATATCATTGACTATCCCTCGTCACTGTCCGCTGCTTATCTGAAGGAACAGCTTATCGTTGAAACAGCTATCTATCAAAGAGCCTATCCTACGAAGATAATGGCAGCAGACAGCCTGATCTATCAATATCTTCACGAAAACGGATACGATGTTTTTATTAAGCAATATGATTTAGAGCCGTTTGCACTGAATGTCCAGACCGCAGAACGGACAATGCTTGACAAGATGTATGCTCTGGCAGATTATTATCTGCTAAATACCACAACGGAACATTCAAGGCACATCTACGATATATACAAGCTGTCTGAGATCGTAACGATCGATGATACGCTGAAAGGACTTGCATTATCTGTCGCTGAGGAGCGTAGACCGCATAAAATGTGCCTTTCGGTTCAAGAGGGTGCAAATGTCACCGATATTCTCCGAGAGATCATTGATAAGAAGATCTATAAGGAGGACTACGATACAATAACCGCACCTCTGCTGTTTGAAACCGTTCCCTATGATACAGCGATCACAGCGTTAGAGAGTATTCTTCACAACGGCATTTTTGAAAAGCTCTGATATAGTTATACAGGCACAGCCCGACAAGGACTGTGCCTTGTCTTTTTCAGATCAGCTTTGTAAGCTCCACATTTTTGATGTAGACCTTATGTCTGAATCTCTGTTCCCACCCGTTGCCATAGTCATTCGGGAATTTCAAGCCCACCAAATGACCGACACACCACGATACAATATAGCCGTTTCCTTCGGTGTAGCCTTTGTGTGCGGAGGAAGCTCCGACCATAGCACTGATTGCACGGCTTACACTTGGCTTTTCGCCAACGATCAAAATTGACATATATCGACTTTCTATCTTTTTTATTTCCCAAAATTAAAAAATTCACAAGTTTGGGAAACAGGAAACAAACGCCTTTTTCCTAAATTTCATATCAAAATAGGAGAAAAGCATCTGATTATCAAAGCACATTTCCTGATAGGGGGAGTGTGCTTTTACTTTTTAGAATTGTTGTACGACCTGAGTCGAAAATACACCTCAGTTGTGATGTTGACCGGAATCATATAGTTGGAATACTCGTCACCGATATATCCTGCCTTTCTGAGTGCAAAGATAACCTTTGCAGCGGTATCCTTGTCAACCTCAAGCCACTCATGAATCTGTTTGTTGGAGGTGTACTTGTCAAGCAAAATATGGTAAACAAGCATATCCATATCTTTCTCCGAAATGCCCTCAACCTTAACAGAATCAAGCGGAGCAAAGTTATGTATGCTTACAGAGAAAGAAGGCTTATTCTCCGTCTTAGGTGCAAGGCACGCATCGTCAGGCTCATCGTAATTGTCATAGAACCTGAACTCGTCCTCATTATCGTCAAGCTCAATATCGTCCTCGTCATCACCGTACTTCTCACGAAAACGCTCGTTGATCTTGCCATTGCTTTCACCCAGCTTATATGCAGCGTAGGCAGCACCTGCCATAGCACCGAGTCCGACAATTCCCTTGATGATCTTCTTTACGTTCATAATAGAAACCTCCACATTTTTCAGTATTCCACGGGTTCACCGTAGTTGATTTTCTTGATAGACTTGATATTGGAACTCAGATCAAGCCCGTTCCAGTTATAGTAGCCCCAGCTACCGCTAAATGCCACGCAGGACGGTAAGTGATGATCGTCATAGATAAACTCAACGATACACTTACCGCTGCCGCCGAAGTTGTGATATTTTCCCTCACCATCATCGGCATAGCCCTTACTGTCGCATATCTTTGTAGTAAACTGCGTACCGTTTTCAAGCTCGATCAGGAAACGATCTCCGCAGTATCCGTACCATACGCCCATTGCACAACAGTAATCCCCGTACTCATCACGGCGTATTCCGGTTCCTGTTATGGTATCGACCTTTGAACCGTATATTGCCCCTGAGCTGGGCATGGCCGTCAGCCCCGAAGCTATTTCGCCTGCAAAGCAGTTTGTCCAGCCGTCCTCATACGGAAAGTCATATATGACCTCAACCGTTTCGGTCTTGCCGTCAGCGGTTGAAGGTATTACGGAATATCCGTCTTTTTCTTCCGCAGAAAGAATAGGTTCGACTGTCACTGTGTACTCTGTATTCTCACGCAGACCTGTTATGTAGCAGAGGTCATTGCCTTTGAACACAAAGTACATATTATCGCTGAAAGCATAGTTATCATCATGAGCCGTGCAGCTCACAGAATAATCACGGTCAGGCTCAGAATCCCACGATACTTTCAAGCAGGAAACAGAAATCGTCGATACATTCAGGTTATCTGCTGTCAGCTCGACCAGTTCAGGTTCGGAAGGTACTCCCGAAAACTCCATAATAAAGCCCATGATAAGGCTGATCGATTTCCTCTGTATGTCAGGATCAAACATCTTTCTTTTTCTGCTCCTTTTCCTTTACCTTCATTTCTTTCACGAAAGCACGGTATTTCGCTGTATATTCATAGGACTTGCCGAAAATGTTGACGGCAGCCTTGTATAAATTCGGCTCATGTTCCTCGATGATCGCAAGTTCTTCATTGATGTGCTTGCTGAACGGACAGCCTACACAACCTGTTCTCCGCAGACCGTATTCCGTGTAGCATCGGGAGTGCTGAACATCGAATAACTGCTCATAGTCCTTTTTATCACCGTCCGTGTACCAAAATACCGGACGGAATGTGTTGCACCCCTTAGACTTGCTCTCAGAAAAACAAGTCTTATAAGCCGCCGAACGGATACCGCCCTCAGCTTGTCGGATACCTGTTATATCCAAGTCTGCATCATGTTCCTTGACGATACGCTTTGCGGGCTTCTTTTTCGCATATTCACAGCACTTGTTGGATATGGAGAAATCCGGCGGATTCTGCATGATAAACTCTTTCAGAAAACGGTTGCGATAGATAGAAAATCTGCTGATTTTCTGAACACCGTCCTCGTCAGAGTATCGCTCTCCGCACCACCATTGCAGAGCCGCCTTACACCGAGGGTATCTCTGCAACAGCACTTCAAGCGGTTCGTCCTCCCACTGAAATCCGTGAGCCTGCAATCGCATCATCTGTTCGGAAACGTATTTTGACAGGAAAGGAATGCCATACTGCTTCACACAGTTCGGGATAGGCTTATCGGGTTTGACACACTCAATGGTAATGCCGTATTTCTGTTCAAGATAGTCTAGATGTTCCTTTGTAGCGGAGTATTCCAGTCCCGTATCTATCCAAAAATACTTGACCTTGCCGTCCTCATCGACCTTGTGAATCAGGTCAAGGACAATATCGCTGTCAGAACCGCCGCTGATACTGCATACAGGATCATAAGACCGCATCAGTATGCGTTGTGCTTTGCACATACTGGTATAAATGGTGTAGTTGTTGTTTTCTGCACACTTGTTCAGGACTTTATCAAGCATCGTGAAGCCCTCCCAAGATGTGTGCGATCACATCGACCGTCCACCCATTGCCGATACACTTGTATCGCTGGGTATTGGAAATGCCTGCCGTGTAGTTGTCGGGAAGTGTCTGCAAACGCTCCGCTTCAATGGGCGTGAGCTTACGGATAATATAGTCACCGTCAGGCAGATCAATCTTATATAGACCTGTCTTAGCCCCCTGACCGCCGCCGTTTGCGGAAAGCGTAACAGATTTACCTACTACCGAATAGATACGTTGTCCCTGTCCGCCCTTGCCATACTGTCCGATACGAACAGGAGAACATACAAGAGAATCTTTCTGCACCGTAGTCAGGCAGTTGGATTTACCGTCCTCACGAATTTCGATATGCTGTTCGGTCTTTTCACCGTCAACATATCGTCCACGCTGGGCGGCTCCCATAGGCATTGTTCCGCCGTTGCAGTATGTATTGATTGGGACAGGTTCAGCAACCATAGTTCGCTGCTTGCGTTCAAGCGTGTTGAACAAAACAGCCCCTGGATAACGTGCTGTCAGACAGTAGGACTTGTCCTGCCAAGTGACACCGCTTTCAAGCACATCTTTCAGTAAAATGCCCTTATCTTCCGGAAAAGAAGTAAAAGGAATATTCGTCCAGTAACAGCGTTTTCTGTTTTGTGCCGATACAAGTGCAGAGTTTATCATGATCGATCCTACGCCGAGAACCCTTGTGATCTCGTCCTTGATGTTCTGATGTACGGAATAGTTGTTTTCGTAGAGGAAATACTGACAGCCCGACTCCTCTAAGGCTCTCACATATTCCTGAAAGAGCCTGAACCCTTCTCCGTCGCAGTCGATCTCTCTGTCCTTTTTGGCGATAGACCAATAGGTGCAGGGCGAACCGCCGAGCAGCAGGTCATATCCTTTGAACTGCGTGAAATCGCCGTCATATACATTCCCGTGATGAACGATTACGGGAAAATTACGCTTTGAGACCGTGACGGCATACTTGTCGATCTCAAATGCATCATAGCACTCCACGGGAATGCCAGCCCTTTGCAGAGCAAGCATACCGCAGGAAATGCCGTCAAATAAGCTGAGTACCTTCATTAGACAAATTCTCTCTCTTTTCTCATTGTCTTATGTTGTCTGTTCTGTTGTCGGGAACTTTGAATCCACTGGGTTCAAAGTTAATCATACTTCGTAGTAGTCATCAAAAAGATCGTTGTAGTTCTCCTGAAGCTCCTCAAACTCTTCGCAGAGCTTGTCATACTTCTTTTGGATAACAGTCTTTTCACAGGCGAAGTTCTCCGCAGCGGTCAGATCGCCGATAAACTGTCCTGCTTCAAAACCACGGAGAAACCACTTCTTCCTCACGCCCTCTACTGCCTTAACAGAAATGCCTGCAATTCCGGCTGCCCCTGCCACCGCTGCCGCACATACATCGATCTTCTTCATCTTTCTCATTCTTTTGCCCTCTCTTTCTTATTCTTCATCGTCCTGATTATCGTAGAATCTCACATATCGTCCTCAGATTCTTCGGTGATCTCTGTATCATCGTCATACTCAGGCTCAAACTGATCCGCAGTCTTATTGCCGCCTTTCTTTTTCTTCATTAGGAAGAAGCCTGCGGCACCAACACCGATCAGAACAATCACACCAAAAACAAGGATCATGCTGTTTTTATTCATAGGAACATTCTTTGTATGAGCTGCTGACTCAGACGATTTCTCGCCGTTCTCAGCGGGATCTTCAGCATCGTCAGTATTATCACTGCCGCCGGACGGCACTCTGCCGTTAGCCTTTTCTGCTTCTTGAGCTGCCTGCTCAGGAGTGATCTTCTTGGCATCATCATCGTCCTCAGTTCCGGCATAAAGCAAAGCATACAGGTCATAATCGTCAACTTTGTTCAGAAAATACACATTGTCCTCGCCATTGTCTGCGGTGTAATTGATAAGCACATAGAACACATGACCGTCTTTTGTGGTCACAGCGATGAACTGCATTTCCTCGGTATTGTAGATGATCTGCTCCGACTTGATAAGGGTGGCGTTGCCGTCAGTATCGTAATAGGGATCGCCGTCATAGTCGGTAACAACATCGGTTGTATCTGCCTCGGCAAGCTCACTCATGACCTCACGAAACTTCTCCATATCAACAGAGCTTTCGTCCGCAGGTTCAGAAGTGGTTGTTTCCGTAGTCTCTGCTGTGCCTACTTCGGCAGAAGCGGTAATACCGCCAATACTTGCTGTTGCAAGCATGAAAGCAGCCATCACAGCACTAATCATTCTTGTTTTCATCATCGTCCTCCTCAGAGTAAAATCTCATTTGTTCTTCGTATTTGCTGCTTTGCCGAGATCGTCTATCTCATCATCGGTCAGACCACGAGCTTTCATATTCTGAATCTGCTCATGTTCTTTGGCAAGCACGGTTTCTAATTCCTCTCCATCACAGTTCAGCTTTTCGCAGAGCGAGAGATAACGCAGCCTTGTGATCTCGGAGAGAAGCCGTCTGCGTTCCTCTGTATCTCTCTTGATATTTCTTTCAAGCTGCTCTGCCTTTTTGCTGAATCTCTCTATTTTTGCATCATATAAAGCCATTATGTACCTCCGTTAATACAGCACGAGCCGAGGATCAATATAGTCCCAGCCGTAGCCGTCGGTGTCTATATAAATGTGGAAATTAACATTTCCGGCTGTTGTTTTGGCAAATTCTTTGCCTTCCTTGATACTGTCGCCTTTCTCATAGTCATTTATAAGCACCGCATTTGCAATGGTGACTTCCGTATCACGCTTAGTGCCGCCGTTTCCGTCATACCAATACTGTATATCGTCCTTGCGGATCGTGATCTTGTTGTCAGCAGTATCAACATCAGTTATTTTTCCGCTGAAAGGCATTTTGAGCTTTGTACCGCTGTTAGCATACACCTTGATACCCTGATACAGACCATCGCTTTTTTCGTTCCACCCCGTCATTTCATATCCGAACTCTCTTTTGAGGGAATAGTCACGGATAGAATCACCGGGCAGCATATTATATATGGTCTGATGATTGCCGTAAAGCGTGTTGCCGTCTTCATTGCCCACAAGCAAATTGTAATACTGTAGACGCTCCGTCTTATGCGACATACCGCCGAGTTTGTCTGCAATGACCTCATCAAAGGTCTTTTTCTGCTTTACGTTGTAATAAAGATTACATTCTGTTTTCCAATACTGTTTCTGCACATAACCATACAGAGCTGAACAATTGCTGTCGCCTGTCCACGCTCTCGCATCAGTTTCCGTAATCATGAACCAAGCATCATCGTTCTCCCAACCGTAGAACGAACGGTACTGAGTATTTCCGTCATGATTTTTGAAGAAGAATTTTCCGTCACTGTCCACCCAATAGAAAGGCTCTTTGGTGTGGGCATTGTCTGCAAAATAACGGTTATCAAGTACATAATAGCCCGTGAGTGCATAATCATCATTCGGGTTCAGCACACGATAACTGCGGTTCAGATAGCAATAGCCGTCACCATCAAGATACTGACCAAGTTCTGAGGTATAAGAAGTCGGCTTGAATTTGTAAGTCCAAGAACCGTCGCTTTTGCTTGCATCTTGTTCGCAGTAGTAGTAACTGCCGTCCGTGCTACTGCCGCCGCCGAAATAAACATAATCATCAAGTTCCTCCCAACGAGACTGATTATCGTACCAATAGACAAACTCATACTCCGCATTGAAAATGTCCTCAAGCAAATCCTCTGTTATCACTTTTGAATTTCCAATACTTGATGTCACCGTTGTCGGCGGCATCAAAGTCATAATAGTATGCACAAAGGAATGACCACAGCTTATAACAGTCGAAATCATATACAGGATCCCAATCATAGACAGGGGACTTGCCCCAATACCAGTTATCGGGATCATCTTTCAATTCTTTTTTCTTTGCACCGAAATCCACAAGGCCTTTCTTCCAGTCAGAAGCATCGCTGACTTTAAGTATTTTCTGATTGAGGTTATAAACAAGCTCCGTGTAATACTTTTCAGCTTTGGAAAGGTCATAGTCCTGCGACGCATAAGTACCGAGGGTAAATCCACCGCCTGAAACTATGGAGCTGAAAATCATGATGATAAAAGCAAACACAAGAAAGATAATAAGTATCGGAACAGCTATTGCTGCAAAGAACTTTTTGACTTCTTTTTCATAGACATTTTTCACGAATTTGAAAGCCGATTTGAATCTCTCAGCCACCGTTTTTTTCGTTTTCTTATTTTGGGGTTTACGCTTCTTTCTCTGCTTGTATTTATCGTGCTTTTCATTCAGCTTGTTTTCCTGCCGATTGAGTTTTTTATTTGATTTTGACTTTTCATCGGACAGGCGATCACGCTTTTTTTCTTCTCGCTGTAACCGCTGAGGCTTGCTTACCTTATCTTTGATAGGTTCCGCTATTCTGCGTTTTGCCGAGTCTATCGCATGAAGTACGTCATTGTCCTGATCTTCATTGACAGCTTTCTGCCACGCAGAAGCCCTCATTCGCTTTACCGAATATGAAACTGGCTTTAATGCAAGCAAGCCTGGGTGAGAGTTTCTGCTGATCTTTTCCTGATTATGCAATTCCTTAACACGGAATTGCTGTTCTGTTTTTAGCTGTTTACGCTCAAATTTCAGCTCACGCTTTGTCTGCTTATATGCCTGCGATCGACGCTTGTTCAACGCCTTACGGAACTTATTGCCCTTGTTTTTTACAATTCGGGCTTTATATTCCGCCTTGGCTTTCTTCAAATCAGCTTTTGTCGCAGCCATTTTCGCCTTCTGCGTTTTCGCCTTATAGAGCTTGTTATCAGCTTTCTTTAGCTGCAACTTCGCTTTTTCAAGCTTGTACTGTTTCTTTGTTTTCAGGTGATCATGCGTACCCTTGACAGCATCGACCGCCGTGCGGCCCATGAGAAACACACCACGGTGATAATCGTCCACTGCTTCACGGGTGTATTTCTGTTTGAGCTTGTTGCGTACTTCACGCTGGGCAGTATCCGATGTTTTCAGACCTACAGTCTCCGCAGCGAGTGCCGTATCGACCGCTGTCTGACCTACATCGTGAACAGCAAAGTTTACCGCACGGGCATTTGCCTTGAACAGCTTGCCCCTGACAGTTTTCGGCTGCCATGATTTTATAGTCCTTGTGACCGAGGGTTTATCGCCAGTGATACAGTATTTTGCATTAGCGACCTTGTGAATGATGCCCCTGCCGCCGTGGTGTGTTTTCTCACCACGGACGATATATGCACGGGTATGAAAGCGACCTCTGCTGTTTTCCTCACGGCGGAAGTCTATCCAAAACTGCTTCGACCGTCTGCTGACTTTATCGAAACGTGCCTGCGCTTTGCGGAGGTTATTTTCTTTTCTCTGTAAGCTCATAAATCCTCCATTCTGCGCAGTTTACGCACCCTCAGTAGGTTTTGTGGTCATGAGTTTATACATCTCTGTATCCATCGGAAAATGGTCTGTAAACGGCAGAAGCACTTTATCATAGCGGATAAGTCCCTCGCCCGGACCGCTGTTTGTTACAAACTTCATCTGCTCCTTAGAAATATGTAGCTTTTCAGCGAGAATGTCTCTGTCTCCGGCTGCCTGATTCAGCATATAGACAAAATCCGAGTTGTCAAAGATGTTTTCGACCTCCTGAGAAGAAAGCAAGTCCTTGACATTTTGCGTGATGCCTGTCGGTACGCCGCCCCATTTACGGAAACGCTTCCAGATCTCAGCGGAATATTTCGCTGTCTGTTCCTCTTTCAAAAGGAGATGGAACTCGTCAATGTAGTAGCGAGTGATCTTCTTTTTTTCACGGTTTGCGGAAACTCTGTTCCACACGGTATCCTGCACGATCAGCATACCAACTTTTTTGAGCTGATTGCCAAGTTCCTTAATATCAAAGCAGATGATACGATTACTCATATCAATGTTGGTGCGGTGATTAAAGAGGTTCTGGCTGCCGTTTACGAACATTTCAAGAGAATTTGCTACACGAAGAGCGACTTCGCCCTCCTTATTAAGCTCCTGCTGCAAATCGGAGAGAAGCGGCATCTTTTCAGGTGTCGGCTCATTCTCGATAAAATGCTTGTAGATGCTCTGAACACATTTGTCGATAACAGAGCGTTCCTCAGCGGAAAGACCGTAGCGACCTCCGACAACGATCTCGCAAAGCGAGATCAGGAAGTCGGACTTATTGGCGATCACTTCCATAGGATTGCTGAAAAGGAAATCATCAATTGTAATATCCATAGGATTCAGGTGTTGTTCGCTGTTTGAAGCAATACGGATAAGCTGTCCGTGCAGAGCCGAAACAAGCGGATAATACTCGCCTTCGGGGTCGCAGATGATGATGTCATCGACTGTTGTCAGAAAGCAGTCGAGTATTTCACGCTTAACACTGAAACTCTTGCCGGCACCCGGCGTACCGAGGATAAGTCCATTCGGATTTTTGAGCCTTGACCTGTTGGCACGAATCATATTTCCTGACAGCGTATTGATACCGTAATAGGTAGCCTGTCCGTCCTGAAATAGCTCTTTTGTGGTAAACGGCACGAAGATAGCGATACCGCTTGTGTGCATCTCACGGCGGACGGGAATTTTGTTATAGCATAGCGGAAGTGTAGAAACGAGAGTCTGTTCCTGTCGATAATCATATGGAAACATCGTGCAGTTATTCTTCTGGCAAACACGCTTTAGCATCTCAGAAAGAAGTTTCAGTTCTTTTTTGCTTTTTGCATAAGCTCTCAATGAAATACTGATATGAAAAAGACGCTCATTCTTGCTGTTGAGGTCAGCGAGGAGCTTTTCAATGTCCTCGATATACATCTTGATCGCAGGCGGAAGAATATCGGGATCATAGCCGGACTGCGATGCCTTTTTCTGTTCGTCGATCTTCATCTGCTCCACATTGGTGAGCTTCTTTTTAACGAATTTCAGGGCAGCTATCTGATCCAGCGGATCAACATGGATATTCACGCAGAAAAGGTTCTGCATTTCAAGAAAGTCCTTTGTGTCCATTCCTGCATGAAGCATACTGTCCCAATCAAAGATGAATGGAGAATTTCTGTAAGGGTTCAAGGCATAGTAGAGAGCTTCAAGGCGTTGTCTGCCGTCAAGAAGTTTCGCTTCCACGCTGAAAGCCTTAAAGCCCTTGATCACGTCATTTTTGATCGACAAGAGTTTTGCCCTTGCTGCCTTGTATGATGTGGATTCGATACCAAACGTCAGGAACTTTCTTGCCGACTGACAGTTAGAGCCTTTCATCAGCTTATCGGTAAGCATTTCGCTGTACTCCTTGCGGATTGCATTGAAATCATCTTTCTGTTCAGGTATCTGCACCGTTTTTAAGAGCTTTTCCTTTGATCTGTTTTGATTTTCAAAGGTAAGCTGGAATTTGATCATATTGTCAAAGAGATTGATAACATCACAATACTTTGAGAAGATATTATTCTGTTCCTCAAACTCCGAAATAGAGTAATTGGCATCATAAAACTGTACCGTCATAGAGAAGAAGTTCTCCGATACCTGGCAAACACCGTCCTTATACATACACATATAGGGAATGGTGTTCTGCACCGTAGTCTTACCGCCATTAGCACTCTTGATTTCCGCCATTCGTGCGGAAAGTATTTTTTTGTCCTCTTTTGTAAGCTGAGAGGCTGGCTTGCCCATGACAACCTTAGACTTGCTGCAGTTATCACTTTTATTGGCATTTCTCTTTCTAAAGCCCATTGGTAACCTCCGTTTATATTCAAAAGCGTAGATACCGAAAGTGTACGATATAATCAGCCGTATCAGCCTTTTCTTTCAGCATCTCTCAGCTTTTTCTTGATTCTTGTGTATTCGATATGCCTTTCAAAGCACTCAAATATGTTTGTTGTGCGGTAATACCGCTTTCGAGGTCTTGTAAAGTATTCACGCATATATTTTGCTTGTTTCTCCAAGAAAACGCCATTTTTCTTATAAAGTCCGCAGAGTATCGCAGGAGCAGCGACTGCACCCATAGCGAAGATTGCCCCGGACATTCCGATAGCTGTTTTCGTCAGAAAGAAAACAGGTGCTCCGAGAACAAGACCGATACCAAAGCATATCACCTGTCTTTTGGTAAATCCCATAATAAACTTCTCTTTGATGTCGTTCAGGTCTTTCGGGATTTGTACATAATGTGCCATAGATCCTCCAATCTTGTTCAAGGTCAATGTGCGTTAAACACACTTTTGCTGATCGCTCCTGTACGCAGAATGGTAAAGATAAGTGCCGCCGTGTATCCCATAAGCATTGCCATTTGCATTATCACACCGTCCGAACTTGAATTGAGCGACGTGATCATATTGCTGAAAAGCGTTTTGAAGATACCGAGTGCGACTACGATAAAGAACCCCTGGAAAGAAAGAGCCAAAAGCTGTTTTACCCAGTTTTTACCGATGCTTGCCCATTCTCCGCTGTCCATCATTGTTGCCATAGGAATAGGTGCAATGCTGAGATACATAAACACCTCGATGATACGGCTTGCAAGAGTAATTACGATCGCAACAATAAGTATCATCACTCCCAGATGAACAATAAGTGATATGAACCACACCGTCATCAGTTCTCCCAAGCCTAAGCTATTGAGAGCAGATTTCTTTAACGCAAGACTATTAGATAGATAATCACCGCTGCCGAACAGCGTGGCAAGTCCGTTGGAGCATACATTTGTGCCAAACGAAAACAGTGCGGAAGCGATGTAATATGTGTTGGCTACAAGTATTACACCGCATAAGGTTTTGATGATCCATTTGATAAAGATCGAATCGTCAAAGTCTTTGAAATTATTTCCCCGAATGACCATTTGACAAAGCTCATTCAAGAGGATGACTGTCAGAATGAAACCTCCAATAGGGACTACAACATTGTTACAGAGCGTTTCGATAGTTGCCCAAATTCCGTAGCCTGTCGGTGCACTTCCGGCAGTACCCGTAAACTGAGCAGGGTGCTTTGTCAGAAAGTTTGATACAAGGTTTCCCTTTGCACCAGAACCTGTTGTCTGAGCAAATGTATCAGTCAGAAGTTCGGAAATTCCGTCAAACTGAGATTTTATGCCGTCCTTGAATAAGTCACAGCACCAATCCTCCAAAGCATCGATCGCATCGCTGATCACTCCCATTTATTCATCACCCCTCTCCGAGGAATTCATCAATGGTCTGTCATATTTCACAAGCTGACGTAATTCCAGCTTTGTGGGAAGAAGGTTTCTGCAAAAATACGCAGAGCCGAAATGATTTCCCTTTGTTGTAAAGAGCATATTCTGCCGTGTATGATAATCGACCCGACTATCAAAGCAGAGCATCTGAATCTCATTATTGAATATCATGTACCGTGCCTTACCCTGAATACTGTTCACGGGCAAGAGAAGAGCAAAAGGCTTCTGAAAAGTAAAAGCTCGTTTCAGGACTACATCTTTCTTAGAAAATGGAGGATTGCTTACGAGAATATCCCATTTGTCAGGCTCAAAGTGAAAATAATCCTTGCCATCTTTCAAGCTGCTTCGTTCCACATCAAACCCCTGTTCCGTAAGATACTGATAAAACGCACTCCATTCTTCATCAAACGGACACCATATTTTCTTGTCTTTCGGCAGAAATTCCATTAACGGCTCTACCGCATAGAATGGAGTGTACACTTCATCTCCTGCACTTGTTTTATTGGCAGTTAAATATCCGATATTTATTGCCATTTATGTTTTCACTCCCTTTCATATCTGAGAGTGCAGATCACTTACCCAAAACCCATTATTGCAACGCAAAACCCACCGCTATGTAGCTAATCTGCTTATATTAGGTCACAACATCACTTAAATCGCACCCGTCATCATTGTTTCAAGAACAGGAACGAGGACGATCGCAAGAAGGATCAGACCAAGGCCTGACATGAGCTGCTTCATTCCTTGGGATTTACGACAGTAGGTATAAAGAAGTTTTCAGACAAACATTGTAAGACAGGTACAGCAAGCTAAAATATTACCGAAAGGGTGCTTACAATGATCGATATGATTTACAACCTCCGTGTGGGGGATATTCACGCCGCTGAGTTCTCGGACGAGTTTAACAAGCTCTGTATACCCTTTGAGGAGTCGCTAAGTGAGGAGCAGATTGAAGTATTCCACAAGATACTGGACTGCGTGAGCGATACCGCCGTCGCCGAGATGAGAACTGCGTACAAGGTCGGCTTCAAGGACGGCGTTGCGTTGATGAGAGAGGTTCAGGAGTAATCACATATAACTATTGAGGAAAGGTCTTATCCCTGTGACACGGGGATAAGGCTTTTTCTAAAAAGTGCTGAAAATCTATTGACTTTCGGACGATAATGCGGTATAATAAAATAGATTAGGTGGTTTTTCTCGTTTTTTACTAAATTATGTTAACCTGTTAAGAGGGAGTGACTTTAATGCCTAAAAATAAACTTGTATCTCCCGTACTTAAATGGGTCGGGGGAAAGAGACAACTTTTACCTTCAATAAAGCTTATGTTGCCTAAGAGAATAACATCATATTGTGAGCCTTTTGTTGGAGGTGGCGCAGTATTATTTGATCTTCAGCCTAAGAGAGCGATTGTGAATGACATTAACAGCGATCTTATTCTTGTTTACACTGTAATAAGAGATAATGTTGAAGCACTTATTGAATTGCTTGAAACTTATCCAAATGAAGAAGGTTTTTACTACGAACTTCGCAATATTGATCGTGAGCAGGAAAAGTATGATAAGTTGAGTGAAATCGAAAAAGCTGCAAGAGTTATTTTTCTTAACAAAACCTGTTATAATGGGTTATATCGTGTTAATAATGCTGGCGAATTCAATAGTCCTTTTGGAAAATATAAAAACCCAAATATTGTTAATGCTCCTGTTTTACGGGCTGTAAGTGCCTATTTTAATTCATCGGAAATAACATTTAGCACAGCTGATTTTGAACTGGTACTTGAGCAAGTGCGCAGAGGAACATTTGTATACCTTGATCCACCATACGATCCAGTATCAGATACATCCAGCTTTACGGGCTATTCTAAAGGTGGATTTAGTCGAGAGCAACAAATACAATTGCGTGAATGCTGTGATAGACTTAATGCTCGTGGTGTAAAATTCATGTTATCTAACTCCGCAACAGATTTCATAAGAGAGCAGTATTCTAATTATCATATAACAATAGTTCAGGCTAAAAGAGCAATTAACTCTGTCGCAAGCAAGCGAGGAGATGTCGATGAGGTAATAATAACAAATTATGAGTGATACAGAGAAAATTGATAAACTTGAACACGAAAGCAGAAATGATGCTGCTTGGCATCTCCTATTTGAAAAATATGACATTCTCCATCATATTGAGCAGGATGGTTGTTTTCAAATATCTGCTACGCAAATAAAGGAATTTCGTGAACCCCGATTAATGGCAAAATTTGATCACACTATCAATTTGCCAAAATTATTCAAACAAAATAAGCTCTCTATACTTCCAATAACTCGTGGAGACTATATCATTTCACATTTTGATGCCTATCATAAATTCGAGCCTGTATCAAGTGATGTAACAAGAATCAGTTTGCCGTATTACATTCAGAGTTTGAATATAGATTCGATAACAAGTGAAGCAGTTGCATTAAATTGTGCCTATGTTTCAGGAATAATGGCTGATTTTTTAGAGGATGAACAGCTTGTACCAACAGTTAGCGGACGAATGGGATCTGGTAACTTTGATTTTGAGATTAAAGATACACAGCATAGGAATAATAGAATTGTCCAAGTGCATAATTCTCAAATCGAAATAGATGCAGGGTATGAAGGATTACAGAAACTTGCGTTAATTGAAGCAAAGCGTGATTTATCTGATGATTTCCTTGTTAGACAGCTCTATTATCCATTCAGAACTTGGAGTGATCGAGTAAACAAAGCTGTTAAGCCTATCTTCTTGGTGTACTCGAATGGTATCTTTCACCTATATGAGTATCAATTCGCAAATCCTATGGAATACAGCTCGTTAATGCTTGTTAAGCAGAAAAATTACACAGTTGAGGAAGATATGACTATTACAACTGAGGAGATCAATCGGATACTTGATGCTGCACAGAGAGCTAAGGAACCTGAAATAGCCTTTCCGCAGGCAGATAGCTTTGATAGAGTTATAAATCTTTGCGAATTGTTACAAGAACACCCTATGACAAGGGAAGAAATTACGATAAATTATGCCTTTAATGTAAGACAAACAAATTATTATACCGATGCAGCTCGTTATCTTGGTTTGGTAGATAAGCAGAGAACCGATGATATTACATTCACTTTAACCTCAAAAGGAAGAAGTATACTACGATTAGGCTATAAACAAAGACAGTTAGCTTTTTGCGAATCTATATTATCACACAAAGTTTTTGCTGACAGCCTTAAACTGTGGTTTGGGCAAGGTGAAATTAACAAGCAAGACATTGTTGCGATCATGAAGCAAAATGATCTCTACAACGTCGAAAGTGAAAGCACATATATTCGTAGAGCATCAACTATCAGAGGTTGGCTGGAATGGATCGTTAGATTACTATAAATTTATGTCTGTTGATATTACAATTCATAAATGAATAACCTCAACCGAATCTAAACTATTAGAATCTAGGTGTAAGTATATGTCAGAATATATGCGTATATTTTTAAATGAAATATATAACTTAAAAAAGCAAAAAAGAAATGGGTGGATGGCAAAAGGTAGAGAACTTGAACGGATTATAGTTGAATCTGTTGCAGATCATTCATGGAGTGCAACAATGATTGCAGAATTCTTTTTACCTTCTACCGCTGCTGAAATGGCTAAAATACTTGGTAAATCAATTGAATCTTCTCAATATAGTAAAAGCCATATTATAAGACTACTTATAATTCATGATTTAGCAGAATCATATACTGGTGATATTCCGAAAAAAGAAAAAAATCTTACAGATGAATTAACTGAGAAAAAAAGATTTGAATATTATAGAGATAGTTTGAAATTTACTGATTTTGGAGATACGTTTGAATTATATAATAATTGGGAAGAATTTTACAGATGTGAAACATTTAACGCAAAAATTGCTAAAGATATCGACCAACTTGAATGCTACATACAACTATTTATGTATAAAGAAGAACTATTAAATAATAATTCAAACTCATGGGAACAAATAAAAAAAGAATGGACAGATAATTTAAATATATATACTGATTTCGGACATTGGTTAAAAATACAAATAGATGAGATTTTTGATTAGTCAAACTCCTTGCAACTTAGCGCATTGTCATGATGAAATTTACATAAACCCAAAAGTTTGAAACACTTGATATACCAGCAGTTTTAGGATTCTTAAAGATTTAACATGATAGCTATTTTTCAAAAATGCAGGTTATTATTTAAAAATTCATTTTGAGAGTATCATCTTATTTCTTTAAGATTCCTTAGTATCAATATTTATGTAAATACCAATATGTCGATATGCTAGCGCTTTTCATATTATGCCATGCAACTTTGTTAAAAATTCTAAAGTGTAAATATATATTGGGACTTTGATTATTAAGAGGTGACTTATGAACCTTGATATTTTTTTAGATTTTATAAAAAAAGTTTTTGGTTGGATGGTAGAACATGAATTTATAACAGGAGCAGGTATAATTGCTTTATTTAAATTGATTAGGGATAAAATTATATCGCAAACAATACTATATTATGGATATTTGAAAAATCAAAAACGTATAGTAGATAATAACGATATATTCCCGTGGGAATACGACAATCGAATTTACGGTAAAGATTTGTACAAGCACTTATACGTTAAACATATTAATATGCGTGCTGTAAAAAGCGAAAAAGATGTACCATCTGTCTTACGATTATCACCTAAAAATATTTTAATTATAGGAAAGCCAGGAAGTGGGAAATCTACTTATTTAACATATTTATATAAAAAATGTATTTCTCCCCAAAAATCAATTATAAATTTTCTGTTTCGACGTTATTTTTTCATAGTTAGAGCAAGTTTGTTTTCTACCACTCCCTCTAATGAAGTATTTGAAATTTTAAAGAAACACAAATCTAGGTATCTTACTTTAAAATACATTTTTTTAGATGGCATTGATGAAATGAAAATAGAGGATTTTTCCTCCCTTATTGAAATAATAGAAACTTTACAAAGAAAAAACGTCTACTTTATTGCCACATGCAGAAAAGAAGATCATGAAGTACTAAAAAAAATAAATTCAACGTACACATCTCTATTCGATGAAATATTCGAATTAAAAGATTGGGGTAATCAACAAATCAACTCATATATTCAGAATTATAAAAAGATTTCAAACAATACAAGCTTTGAAGTTCAAATAAACAATTACATAAATAAAAAAGAATTTCATGATTTTTTTCTTACACCACTTGAACTTTCTTTATTATCATTTATCATTGATAATAGTAATTCGAGAAACGTAAAAATAAATAATCAGTTTGACTTATATGAACAATTTATAAGACATTGGATAATTAGAGAATGCTTGAAAATAGATAATAAAAATGATAAAAAGAAATGCGTTGAAAACACAATAACTATTCTATCGGATATATCAAGGCGATTATTTAAGGAAGAAAAGATCTATTATAATGATGAAAAAATCAAAAATTATTTTGATAACGAGTATAGTATAAAATTCTTTTTTAATGCAATTGTAATGTATGTTGATGATACAGACTCTCGTCTTTTATGTGGTTTTTATCATAAGAATTTTCAAGATTATTTCCTTGCATGCTATTTTTTTGAGAAAATATTAACTAAAACTAACGAATTAGGAATTGAAGCTATATATTCACTTGAAATCAGATATAATCATACAGTTACAAGGTTTATCAAAAGTAAATTTGAATTATTGAGTCAAGATGAACTTGAACTTGTTAAGAACAATTTATTACATATTATGGGAATAGCTTGTCGAATCAATAATTCTCAATTAGGGATAAACGGAAGTGTGAAAAATGAAATAAAAAAATACTTTAGAGAGAATAATTCTAATGCAACTATTGTCAGAAATGAAATATACTTTCTCCTTGCAAGATTGCCTCATCAAGATAAAAATGAATTAATAAGAATTTTTCGATTAGCGTATAGTCGTGAAAACGATATAAGAGCAAAAAGAACCATAGCTATTAGTGCAACAATTTTAGGAGATGAACAGACTGAGTTACAATATGCTAACGAGATTTATAATAATGCTAATAGCAATTATATAGATAGATCATTTACATTAGTATATTATCAAGATGTACCATATAGTAATCCATTTACATATAATGATGATAATGTTTGCGAATGGAATAATTCTCGTTCAAGTCGCATTGACAGATTGCAACGTAATGACGAAAAGAGCCAAAGAATGAGAACTTTTGATTTAATTACTATATTAAACTTTGTGAAAAGTAGAAATAACAATTATATTCCAACTCCAGAAGAAAAAAAAGTCATTAAAGATTGCGATATAAATTGTAGTTTTTATTCACAAGACAAGAAAAATTTGCTAATTGTAGTTTTAAATGAGCTTAAAAGTCTTTGGTCTATAACATAATTTTAATATTGAAATTTCAATCATCCATAGCATAAATATAAATGATGGTGATATTCAAAACTTTTCTTGATTTGTGAGTAATTCACAAGCCATAGCCTACTGGCGCACTGAAGTGTTATACTGAAAGAGCAGTCGACAAACACCCAAAAATCTGGTAGAATATAAGTAACAAAACTGGAAAGGGAAAACGACCATGAAGTACAGTAAAGAATTCAAAGAAGAAGCATTAAAGCTATCAGACGAGATCGGACTGAAAAAGGCTGCTCAGCAGTTAGGTATCCAGTATTACACACTATCCGATTGGCGCACAAAGCGAAATGCCGCTGCCAAAGCTAAAAAGTATCAGATGACCGATGATGAAGCAAAGCTGCGTATTACGGAGCTTGAACGTGAAAATGCCGAGCTTCGCAAAGCAAATGATATTCTCAAGGATGCACTCGGTTTTTTCGCAAAAGACCGGAAGAAGTAAAGACAAGCGAACGTCACCTGTTCGTCAACGAGTTCCGTAACAAGTACGGAGCGAAAGCAATATGCAGATTTTTGAAAATCAGCGAATCAGGCTATTATCGCTGGCTCAGGAATCAGGGCAAGCCCGGTGCAAGGCAGCTTCTTCTGGTCAAAATACAAGGAATACTATCAGAGCATCCTGACAACAAGAATTACGGTGTCAGAAGGATGCAGGCAGCTCTTGCCCAGAAAGGCACTCACGTCAGCCTCAGAACAGTATATCGTACTATGAGCGAAGCAGGGCTTATCCACAGGCATCGCAGACCTCATGGTATCACAAAAGCTGATACTGAAACTCAGAACAGAGAGAATCTGATCAAAAGAAATTTCAGCGCAGACAAGCCGCTGAAAAAGCTGCTGACCGATATCACCGAGTTTCAATGCGCTGACGGGAAACTCTATGTTTCGCCGATTCTCGACTGCTTCAACGGCGAGATCGTCGCTCTTGAAATGCGTGATAATATGAAAAAGGAACTCTGCATAGACACCGTAAAACAGCTGCGTGAGAAGTACGGCAGGCTCGATGGAACTGTCCTTCACAGTGACCGTGGCTGCCAGTATACAAGCTATGCCTTTCGCAGGGAGCTTGTAACAAACGGGCTCATCCAAAGCCTCAGCGGTACTGCTCACTGCTATGACAACGCTCGTATGGAGAGCTTCTTTGCCACATTGAAAAAAGAAAAGCTGTATCATATACCTACATACCGAATGAAGCGTGAAGAAGTCAAAACTGTCATCTTCCGATACATCTTCGGCTACTACAACACCCAAAGGATCAACAGCTTCAATGCGGGCGGTCTCCCACCTGTGGCACTAAGAACTTCAACAGGGTTGGCTCATCACGCTGCCTGATATCTGCCTATCCAAGATTTTGGGTATTCTCTGACTGCACATTCCTTGACAATTCCACACCTGATTTCCGTTTCACACAAGTCATAATCAGAATTGTGGAGCATACCACAACAGGCACAAACCTTATTGGAACTAAATAAACTCAAGCCCTCGGAAACGCTCTATAAGCGTTTCTGAGGGCTTTTTCTTTTTGGCGGTTAGTTTTCTGCTCCGCAGGCTTGGACGGTACTGTGGAGCTTTTCCGTTCGTCTGACGGTCAAGCTGAAGTCTGTTCGGTGATGCCGTGACGGAGTTCATACTCACGCACACGGCGGTAAAAGGTATTTGCCGACATATCCATTCTCCGCATAAAATCTCTGCCCGTAATGTTCTTCGACTTCCATTCCCCATAGAGCTGCCCGAACCTCATCCAGTCGGTGGGGATAGGCTTTCGCCCGGTGTACTTGCCCTGAGCCTTAGCAATCTCGATGCCCTCACGCTGTCGCTGTTTTAGTTGCTCACGCTCCAACTGAGAGAGTGCAGCGAACACGGTCAACATAAATTTGCCCGCAGGCGTGTTGGTGTCGATCTTCTCCTTGTGGCTGATAAGGGTAACTCCTTTGTCGGTGAGGATGTCGATGATGTTCAGCAAGTCCTTTGTGGAGCGTCCCAGACGGCTGATACTCTCGATGTAGAGCGTATCGCCCTCACGCACATAGTCAAGCATTGCCCTGAGCTGAGGGCGGTCGGTGTTTGCTTCTGACAGCTTCTCGGAGAAGATGCGGTCAACCTGATAACCACACATGATTTCCTGCTGTCGTGCTGTCTCCTGATGTTCCGTAGAAACACGGATATATCCTATTTTGCTCATAGTATCGTCCTTTCTTTATTCAAGTGCATTTTTATTTCTGCGTTTTGCCTGTGTCCTCTGACGGCTTTTCTCACGCTCACGCTTCATGTACTGCTCGTTAAGGTACTGGCGCACCTGTCGGGTGTACCGAAATGCCGTGTCGTGTTTGAGAAGATATGCCTTATGTTCGGGCATAATGGCTTTACGCTTATCTTTCAACTGCTTTGACAGCGCTGCAAGCTCGCTCCGCTTGGGTGCTTTGCCGTCAACATAATAAGCCTTGATATGCTCGGTGATGTACTTGTTGGCTTCTTCATAAGCATCAATAGCGGAAGCATTTTTCTTGCGAAAATGATTTTGCGTAAACGCTGACCGTTCCCGATACTCCTTGTATGTAGCTGAATTGTCGGAGCGTTGCTTCATCATCGCAAGGAGCTTGTCAATTGCCGTGTACTGTGCTTTCAGCTCTACGACTTCATCGGTGTGATCTTCGGGCGAATGGATATTGTGCATGAATCCGCCAAACTCGCTTAAAGACATGATGCCAACGGCTTCAAGCTCTGCAATAATCTTGTCGCTGTCACGCATACCTCGGATAGTTGCCCATTCATCTATTTTCTTTTCAGGTGCTTTACTCTCGGTCGGCTCAGGTGCAGGCGGTGGAGTTTCACGCTCATCATACAGCGGTGCAAGAAATTCCTCCGCTGTAATAACTGTCCTGTCGGGTTCAGGCTTTGGAGCAGTCGGCGGTGTGATCGTGGGTGTAAATGTAGGCACTTGTGAGATGCCCTTTTCCCGCATTTTTGAGCGAATGAGATCGGAGATAAGGTGTCCGGGTTCTGACGGTGATGTTGTCGGGGCGGTGACTGTTTGTGTCGGCTTAGGATTAGGCTTAGGAGCAGCAACAGGCTTCGGCGGTTCAGTAAGCATATCGGGAGTGACATTCGTCGCTGACAGCTTTTCCTGTATCTCCGCTATCTGCTCGGCAATGCGTTCGGGGGTGTAGTCTGCTCCCAATGTGTCGGCTCTTGTGAATTTCTGCTGTCCCTCGCCCGAAAGACGGAATTTCAGCTTGACTTTGTTCTGTGGCTTGTAAACATACTCGATACCGCTGGCAGAACAGTTGCGTAAAAAGTCCGCAAAGTCTTTGCTGTAAAATGCGACTTCTGCAATCTTAGCTCGGAGTTTGTCTTTCCACGACTTGCCCTGCAACTGCATATTCCTTTCAAAGTGGGAAACGCCTTTCGCCTTCGGCTCAATAACGGATATGCCGTGTTCCTTGCATAGTTCGTCCGATATTGCCCGTAACTGTGCCCATGACCGTTCATTTACCTTGCCTTGATTGTGTTCGTAAGTAAAGCTGAGTCCGTTGTAAAGATTAGTGTTATTGAAAATGATGTGACAATGGGTATGGGACTTGTCTGTGTGAACGGCAAGCACATATTGGTAGTTTCCTTGTAAAAATCTGTCACACAATTCCTCACCGATCTGCAAGGCTTGTTCAGGTGTAACTTCATCAGGAGCGAAACTCTGGACTATGTGGTGTGCGAGGATTTGTGTTCGCCCTGTTCCGCCTGCTCTGACTGCTCGGAAGTCGGCGGCAGCACCGATGCTGTCGGCTCGGCAGGCAAAAGACTGCACATATAAGCCGTTGACGGTCTTATCTCCGTTTGTGATATAGCGGAGAGCCGCCCCGTCTGTTGCCTTGATTGAATGGATAGAAGTGTATGCCAAATTTCGCTAACTCCTTTCTTGATTTCGGAAATGTCCTCGGCATAGATGTGACCTGTGCTGTAAAGTCGGACAAGTATCTGATTGATGTTCGCTCCGATACGCTTCATAAGCCTGTTGGTTTCAGCAATCTCGGTGTGGTCGGGTGTGAGATCAACCCTTGCACGAACGCAGTCACGGATATACTCCGTTTTGTTCTTGTAACCGTACTGCTCACACTTGGAAAGAATATCCTGCATTTCGGATTCTGTAAAGCGTACATTCAGCGTGTAGGATTTCTTCTCTCTCTTGCGTTTCAGGTACTTTCGTTCGTCATCGGTGAGCTGGCTCTCGTCTTTGTCGGCAAGGCTCTTGTCAAGTTCGGACTTAACCTCTTGGTCAAGTGCGTGATTGATAGCACCCTCATAGGTCATGCCCTCGAACTCCATAGCCTTGCGCTTGGGTGGTCTGCCACGCTTCCTTTTCTCGGTTTTCATAGTGGTGTCTCCTTTATTTCTATTTCGGCGTAAGCCGATATTTTTTGACCGCTGTGCGGTCATTTCGGGGCTTGGGGTGTCCCCAACAAGCATTTGGTATTTTCGCTCGCTGTGCGGCGCAAAATACAATGCTTGTTATTTTTGTTGCGCTATGGCGCATTTTTTCTCGCCTGAGCGTTTCTTTCCGCTCAGGCTTTCGATGCTCCGTCAGCGAATTTGGAGCTATGCGACTTCAATCTCCGCCGCTTAGGTCGGCGGTCATTCTCGCTCACGCTCCTGCGTGATGCCCTCAATTATCATCGGTGTCAATATTCTAAACTGTCTCGGTGCAGTTTCAGCGCAATGAGGGCGGCAATCTGGTGAAAAGTTTGCTGTTAAAATTTTCCCCATAACAACTTGACGAACTCGAAAACTCTAATGGCACACAAAGTTCATGCACCCTGCTAATAGACAGATAGCTCCGAAATTTGCTATAATATTATCGTGGGATAAAATCATATCCTGCGATACTCAAAACCGAAAAGAGGTGATGTAAATGAGCAAGAAAGCTAAGAGTGAGGTCGTTGACAACTCTGCTGATACCGTCATGGACGCTGTGCTTGCGGAGAACGACAAGAAGCTCAAAGACCTTTCCGCTTCTATTCAGAATGCTCTGAAGCGTAAGCATAAGATCATCATGGACTGCAAGCTCTACACCTACGATAAGCTATCCGAGCTTTACGGTGGTGTAGAGGGTCAGACGCTTCTTGATGCTGTGACTGCGGAGCATACGCTCATCGGCAAGTTGACCGACAGCGGAATGTCCTACGCTGACATTGAGGGGCTGGTCGATAGCTCTGACGGTGCAGACAGCAAGTCGGGCAACAGCTCGGACAGTGATGTTGCTGACGGACAGACTTCCTTCTTTGAAAACGAAAATCCGTATGCGGTTTAATATAACCGACAACAAAACGATAGCTGTGAGAGGGACGGCTCTGCCGTTCCTCACGGCTATAATCACAACCAACAACCATGAGGGTAAGAGAAAAAAAGCGATGCCCTCAGACCTATAAGCGTAGATATAGAGAAGCTAAGGAGATAAATTCGCTATGAATGAAACAACAACTGCCGCCGTTGCGGTATCGGAAACTGTGTCCGAGTACCATATCGGGCATACGATTTACAGAGTGAAAACCGTCTTTAACCCAGCTTTTCGGCAAAGCCTGAGCGACATTCTCGCAAGGCTCATCACAGCTGACTGTGAAAAAATGCTCGGTGAAACCAGCCAAGAACCCGTACAGCAGGCTGTTTGATTTTGGAATATCGGCGCATTGAAAAAAGAAACAGGGTGCGCTATAATGATAATAGCTTGCTGTATCCTGTCGGAAAGAGAGGTTAATATGACAGACAAGATAACAGCTTTATACTGCCGTCTTTCGCAGGACGATATGTTGGACGGCGAGAGCAACAGTATTACCAACCAGAAAGCAATTTTGCAGAAATTCGCTGAGGACAACGGCTTTCCAAATCCGACTTTTTATGTCGATGATGGAGTGAGCGGAACGACTTGGGATCGTGATGGCTTCAAAGCGATGATGTCGGACATTGAGGACGGCAAGGTCGCAACGGTTATTACCAAAGACCTTTCAAGGCTCGGTCGTGACTATCTGAAAACAGGTGAGCTGATCGAAATGGTGTTCCCCGACTATGATGTGCGATATATCGCCGTCAACGATAATGTTGACACGGCGAAGTCCGAGAATGAACTGCTTGCTTTCAAAAATATCTTCAATGACTGGTACGCCCGTGACTGCTCAAAGAAAATTCGTGCTGTGTTCAGGGCAAAGGGACAGTCGGGCAAGCACCTGTGTCCGCCCGTGTACGGCTACAAGAAGTCCGAAACGGATAAAAACCTGTGGGTAATTGACGAGCCTGCTGCTGAGGTGGTACGCAAGATATTCAAGCTCTGCATTGACGGCTATGGTCCGGTGCAGATAGCCCGTATCTTGACCGAACAGGGTATCCCTACGCCGACTGCCTACGCATTGTTGCAAGGTCGTGACAACGGCAGACACAATGCTAAAACATACCGTTGGGGTGCGCAGACAATTGCCCATATTCTTGAACGCTATGAATACTGCGGTCATACTGTCAACTTCCGCACAAAGATGAAGTCCTACAAAGTGCATAAGATCGTCTACAATCCGCAGGAAGAATGGCAGATTTTCGAGAATACGCAAGAGCCTATTATCACGCAGCAGACCTTTGACTTAGTGCAGGAACTCCGCAAGCACAAGCGCAGACCGCAACGCTCTGAGGTAGTAAATCCGTTCGCAGGAATGGTGTACTGTGCCGACTGCGGAGAGAAGATGTACCTGAGCCGCCGTAAGAATGAGCGTCCCGAACAGGAGCATATGCGTTGTTCTACATACGCTAAAGAACAGGACAAATGCACTGTCCACTATATCCGCACCTGTGTTCTCAACGAAATTGTCCTCGGTGAGCTGAACAAGCTCCTGACAATGGTCAGAGGCAATGAGGAGGAGTTTGTCAAGCGTGTCATGAGCAGTTCCGTACAGCGTAAATCCTCAGAGCTTACAAAAGCAAAGAAAACGCTGAAACAAGCTGAAAAGCGTATCGCTGAACTGGACAAGCTCTTTACAAGGCTCTATGAGGATAATGTTCTCGGCAGGCTCTCCGATGAGCGCTTCACGATGATGTCGGCAGGATATGAGGAAGAACAGGCAAAGCTGAAAGCTACCGTTGCGGAGCTTACAACCCTGATTGACGGTGCAGAGCAGAAGTCCTCCGATGTGACTGCGTTCCTCAAAGTGGTGCATAAGTATGAGCATATCGAAACGCTGACACCTGAGATCATGCACGAACTGGTTGACAAGATCGTAGTCCACGAACCCGACAAGTCCAGCGGTAAGCGTGTGCAGGATATTGAGATACACTTCCGCTTTGATGTGGCGGTTTCCACCATATCCGTGGAAACAGGAAAATATGGAAAAAAGGTCGCATAATGCCTATTTTATGCGACCTGAATTAAGGGAGAAAAAACTTCTATATCACCACTGTGGTTTTGCACCGGGGTTATCATTACCGTAACCTTCCAGAAGGTTTACAACGCCCCATACACCGACACCTGCACCGATCAGGCAGATAACGCTCTTGAGTACGGTACAAGCAGTAGAAATGAAAGAAGAAGTATCAACAGCACCCGTGCCTGCTGCAAATGCCTGAGTTACACAGGTAGATGCCATAACGCCTGCGATCGTGCAGAACATGGTTGCCTTCTTTGCACCACGGGTGAGCTTAGAGAGCCACTTGTGCTTCGGTGCAGAGGCAGTGGCTACTGTCTCCATTGCGGTTGCATCGACCGCAGAAATATTCAGTTCGTTCATAGGTAAAAAGTCTCCCTCAAAAAAATAAAGTAATAATTGTCCGCAGCTTCAACCGATTCTTTTTTTAGGCAATACCACACAAAGATCGTGCGGTATTGCCTTTATTCGGTTTCTTCACTGTCTGAGTTAAAAGCCGACATATATCTCTTTTTCTTCGGTTTCCTCAGATATTGCAGTACCAGCTTTATCTTTTTCTTTTGCTGATACTGTTGTAACTTCCTGTCCGGCGTTTGTCATATCCACACCATAAGCCGAAAAACGTTCTCTTTTGGGCAGTTTCAAACGCATCTCTCTTCGGTTACTCACATAGTTTTCGATGTTAAATTCCTGCTCAGGATTGTCATCTAACAGCATAGGGTACTGCTTATGACGGGTAATATCAAACTTGTCCGAGAAGAACGGACGCACTCCTCGCACTTGCAGGATACATTTACCGCCGTCCATGACCGCCAGTTCGTCCTGAGATTTCAGCTCTTTTCCGAGCTTCTGATAGTTCATTCCGTAGCTCTCCGATTGTCCACGGTTGGTAGAGGTGTTGAAACTGTCGATAGTTTCTTTACCGAGACTTTCGGATATCTCTTTCAGCGTGGACTTCTCCTTGCCGCCCAAAAACAGCATCGTATCACAGTTGCCTTCAATCGTATCTGCATTATCTTTATATATAGCCTTTAGCTGGCTCTTAGCTTGCAAGATGATCGACGCACTGATTTCACGGCTTCGGATCGTCGCTATGAGCTTCTCAAACTGCGGAATTTCACCAATATTCGCAAACTCATCTAACAAACAGCGTACATGATAGGTCAGCTTTCCACCCTTTGAATTGTCCGCTTTGGTACACAAAAGGTTGAATAGCTGGGAATACATGATAGCCACAAGAAAGTTGAATGTGGCATCAGTATCGGAGATGATGATAAAAAGTGCACTCAGCTCGTCACCGAGCTTGTCAAGGTGCAGCTCATCGTAGGAGGTGATCTCCAAGACCTCATCTATTGCAAAAGGTGCAAGTCGGGTGCTGCAGCTAATAAGGATAGACTTAGCTGTTTTTCCAGAGACAAATTGTCAAGGACTTTTTCATCAAATTCAAAAAGAAGTCACATTTTGCGGACTTCCTCA
>OFMT01000585.1_pt1 | contig 32397 bp, 29 predicted proteins | sample 1541891 | NCBI WGS metagenome assembly OFMT01 (sample SAMN04209230, study PRJEB22552) | human gut metagenome | biome: gut; material: feces | host: Homo sapiens | place: USA: Oklahoma | reverse complement strand
GAGCTTCGCCGTCCGGGAATACGGCTGTCAGGCAGGCATCAACGTCACCGCCAGCCACAACCCCAAGGAGTACAACGGCTACAAGGTCTACTGGTCCGACGGCGCGCAGCTTCCCCCCCACCACGCCGACGCCATCGCCAAGCGGTTGGAGGAGATTGACATTTTTGACGGTGTGAAGCGGATGGACTTTGAGGAAGCCGTAAAGAGCGGCCTCATTGAGACCATGGGTGACGAAACGGACCGGAAGTTCATGGCCAATGTCACCGCCATGATCAACGACCGTGAGACCGTTGCCAAAGTAGCGGACACCTTCAAACTGGTCTACACGCCCTTCCACGGCTGCGGCTACAAGCTGGTGCCGGAGGCGCTGACCGCGCTGGGCATCAAGCACCTGATCCCCGTGCCGGAGCAGATGGTCATCGATGGCAATTTCCCCACGGTGGTCTCTCCCAACCCGGAAAACCCGGAGGGGTTCTATCTGGCCATCGATCTGGCCAAAAAGAATGACGTGGACTTCATTCTGGGCACCGACCCGGACAGCGACCGGGTGGGCATCATGGTCCGCAGCCGGGACGGCTCCTTCATCCCCGTCACCGGCAACCAGACGGGCGTTCTGATGCTGGATTACCTCATCGGGGCCATGCGCCGGGCAGGCAAGCTGCCGGAGCATCCCTACTTCCTCAAGACCATCGTCACCACGGAGATGGCCCGGAAGGTGGCCGAGGCCAACGGCGTCACCTGCTGCGATACCTTCACCGGCTTCAAGTTCATGGCGGAGAAGAAGAACCAGCTGGAGTCTCAGGGGCTGGGCCATGTGATCATGAGCTATGAAGAGAGCTATGGCTATATGCTGGGCGACTATGTCCGGGATAAGGACGCCGTTACCGCCTCCCTGATCCTGACGGAGATGGCGGCATGGTATGCCGTGCAGGGCATGACCCTGTTCGATGCGCTGGAGGCCCTGTACCGGAAGTACGGCTTCTACGGCGAAAAGACCCACAATCTGGTGATGCCGGGTCTGGACGGATTGGAGAAGATGGCGGCACTGATGAAGTCCCTGCGGGCCGCTCCCCCCACCCACATCGCCGGGGTAGAGGTGCTGCGCCGCAAGGACTACACCGACGGCAGCGTCATCGACTGCCGCACCGGTGAAAAGACTGCTATGGAACTCTCCGGCAGCAATGTGCTGCGGTATGAGCTGGCGGACGGCACCGCCATTCTGGTGCGGCCCTCCGGCACGGAGCCTAAGATCAAGGTCTACATTCTCACCATCGGCAAGGATGAGACGGAGCGGGACGAGAATCTGGCCAAGTACAGCCAGTGGGTCGCCACGCTGACAAAGTAACAGGAACGATAAAAAGAGGCGGTGCGGCTATGTCCCCCCCCTCACAGGGGGAACAAGTAATCCCCAGGATACCCCGGCAGGTCATCGTGTTTACGATGCCTGCCGGGGTTTCTCTGCGTCCTGGGGTTCTGGTGCTTCCAGTGCTTCTTCCACATCCTGCTGACCACTGCCGACATAGCCAATGCCGTTGCAGTAAATCTCCACGGTCTGGGGCGCGTGTTTAGACCACGTTACCTCTTTCTTGTGGACCACGATCCTCTCAATGAACAGCCACAGCAACTCTGGCGGCAGCTCCGTGATATCCGTGTACCGCTTTGCTTTATCAAGGAGGCTGTCCGTCCCGTTCACGGTTTCCCGCAGGCGCTGGATCTCTCTTTCTGTGGAATACCGGCGGCGTTTCCCGCCCCACACGGGTGTTCTCCCACTCCGGCGGGCAAGGGATGCCAGCAGGTGTGAAAGAAGGCTGCACGGGGCCCGACTTTGCCAAAAAGTAATATCGGGTTCGGTGAATTCAGCGAACCCGATATTTTATGCTTTGCACGGGAAGAAATACTTTAGAATGCGAGGCATCGTTTTTTGAGAACGGGTTTTGCAACATTGTCAAACCCGTTTTTCGGCGGCTACCGCTTGTGACAAGATCGTCTGCAGCGCTTTCGTGCAGTCCGCTGTGATCGGGTTTGGCAATATGGCCGAACCCGATTCTGCCCCCTCACCTTCTGGCAACGTTGCCGAGAAGTTTCCGCCCGCAGGCGGCATGGGTGACTGGGGATTTCCCCAGCAAGCGCATTTGTCATACAAACGCTATGCTTGCGCCAGCGAAAGCAAACCCGGTATGGGAGTTTTTCATTTTACACCGACAGATAATTCATCAGAAATTGCAATAAGCCTGTAGGATAGATTGTTTTGAAACTGCAATAAGCCGGAGAGCAGTTTGCTGACTTTACAAAAAGCTGATGGGATCAAGGCAGACAATCAATTACTGAGCTTCTAACTTGCTCACATCCAAAATCCTGTAGCGGCTGCGGCCAACGTGCTCCAAGATACCTCTATCGCAGAAAGAACGAAGCGTCCGCAGCAGATGCCGTTGACTGGTTTCCAGCACATCAGCGCAAAGTCTGGTGTTGTAGCCGAAGTAACCATCTTTTTGCTCCCGCAGAATAAACTGAGCTAATCTGGTTGGCAGCTGTTCATAGTGAATGAAATTTTTCCTGATATGCTCTGCCAGATACGAGCAGGCGTAGTTGAGAAACTTTGTATCTTGGTGAAGCGCCTCCCCGTATAGATCCACGGAAAGACTCAGACACAGGCAGGGGGTCAGCGTTTCAATGGTGTTAATGGCAGGCTTATTCCAAAGAGCAGAAGTAAGTCCTAAAATGTTAGGACTCTGATACTGCAGCTCGCAGTGCAGTTTTCCGCTTTTAGAAACGCTGGAGGCTATGAGTGCCCCATCCGCCAACAGCTGGATCTCCGGATAGACCTCACCGCTGTGGCACAGGGTTTCTCCTGCCTCACAACGCAGCAGGACAGAGCATTCCTCCAGATCAAGCGAGAAATACTCTTGAAAATGGTGTTTTTCTATCAGTGTGCGTTTCAGCGCAGGATCGTTCAACTGGATCATAGCAAACATTCCTTTAGAAGGTGCAAAAGTAATCGTTTTCTTCTTGTGCAGCCATATTTCTTAGTAATAGTAAAGATAACATAGGTTTATAAAAAAGTAAAGGGATGACAAAATATTATCTTTGGAGAAACAAAAAGCGGGCATTTGTCCTTGAGGAAAAGACAGATTTTGGGAAGTCCTTTTGTTTGCACGGCCGCATCAAAAATTCCGGGGAAACCGCAAAAAAGTTCGGCGAAAAGAACGTGACATATGTCATTTATTTTTAGCCGTCAAAGAACTATGATAGCAAAAATTAATTTTAAGTTTAGTGTTGCAAAGCGGTAAAGTGTTAAAGCGTTTGAAACCTCAAGCGCATGGCTGAAATGCATTGATTCCGCTTAGAAGTGGAAATGCACAGAGGAAAGGTGGGTATCAACCATGTCAACACAGGTACAATTCAAGGATTACAGCATGGGTTTTAAGGACGATGACGGAAAGGTCTACAACCTGATCGACCATCTGAATATGCAGTTGGACGAAGGAAAGGCTTTGGGGATCGTAGGCGAATCCGGCTGCGGCAAAAGCATGACCAGCCTTTCTCTGATGCGGCTTCTGCCGGCTGCGGCCTCTGTACAGGGAGGAGAGATCCTGCTCAATGGAGAGGATCTGCTGAAAAAGTCTGAGCCGGAGATGGAAAAGATCCGGGGAAAGCAGATCGCAATGATCTTTCAGGAGCCAATGACAGCGCTGAATCCAGTCATGACGATCGGCAAGCAGATTGGCGAATGTCTGAAGCTGCACCATCCGGAAATGAAGGAAGATGAGATTCGGAAACAGGTCTGTGAGGCGCTGAATGATGTGGGCATTGCCAATCCGGAGACCCGGATCGATCAATATCCGCATGAATTTTCCGGCGGTATGCGCCAGCGGGTAATGATCGCCATGGCCATTATCAACCATCCCGCCATACTGATTGCCGACGAACCGACCACCGCATTGGATGTAACGATCCAGGCGCAGATCCTGGATATCATGCGCCGCCTGAAGGGAACCTCCGGCAGTCTGATGCTGATTACGCACAATCTGGGGATCGTGGCAGAGATCTGCGAGGAGGTGGTGGTGATGTATGCGGGCCGTGCCATTGAGCGTGGCACACTGAAAGCGATTTTCGACAACCCGCTGCATCCCTACACCCAGGGACTGATGGCCTCCGTACCTACTATGCGCAGTGAAAAGAAGCCGCTCTACACCATACCCGGCACTGTGCCTACTGTGTATGATTTTAAGGAGGGGTGTCGGTTTGCGGATCGCTGCCAACACTGCACGGAGGAGTGCCGCACCAAAGTTCCACCGGTAAAGCGGGTGGGAGAAGACCATATTGTTCAATGCTGGATGAACTTTGAAGGGGAGGAACCGTACCATGAGTGAAAAAAAGGAAACCCCCATTTTGAAAGCAGAACATCTGACGAAGATGTTCCCTGTGAAAAAGCGAAAGCTGATTGAAAAACAGAAATACGTGCACGCCGCAGAGGATGTCAGTTTCGAAGTCTATCCCGGCGAGGTGCTGGGAATCGTGGGAGAATCCGGTTCCGGTAAGTCCACGTTGGCCCGAACGATCCTTGCGCTGACGCCCTCCACCTCCGGGCAGGTGTTTTATCAGGGAGAGGACATTACGGACTTCAAAGTATCTGCCGGCGAAAAGCGTCGCCTGCGCAGCGAAATACAGATGATCTTTCAGGATCCCTACGCCAGCCTGAACCCAAAAATCAAGATCGGCAATGCGATCGCCGAGCCAATGCTGCTTCACGGTCAGGCATCCAGTTATGCTGAGGCAAAGGAAAAGATCCAGCACCTGCTGGAAGTCGTGGGGCTGCAGCCTGCGGTGTTCGACCGATATCCCCATGAGTTCTCAGGCGGTCAGCGGCAGCGTATCGGCATCGTCCGGGCCTTGGCGGTGAATCCAAAGCTGATTTTTTGCGATGAGTCCGTTTCCGCACTGGATGTTTCCGTACAGGCACAGATTTTGAACCTGTTTCAAAGTTTGAAGGAGCAGTTTCATCTGACCTATGTGTTCATTGGCCACGATTTGGCTGTGGTTCGCTATATCAGCGACCGGGTCATGGTGATGTACTTGGGCAAGGTCATGGAGATCGCCCCGTACAGTGAACTGACGGGGGACAATATCCACCCATATACCCGGGCTCTGCTTTCCGCTGTACCGGAGCCCAGCATTGCGCTCCACAAGGAGCGGATCCTGCTGGAGGGAGATATTCCCAGTGCGGTAGATCCTCCGGCAGGCTGCCGATTCTGCCAACGCTGCTTCATGGCAAAGCCCATTTGTTTCGAGCAGGAGCCGGACATGAAAACGGTGGGGCCTGATCACTGCGTGCGCTGTCACTTTGCAAAGGAGGGTTGATCGATGGTTCGTTATCTTCTGAAACGTCTCGGGCGGGGTATTCTGACGATCCTGCTCTCCGTGACGCTGGTATTCTTTATTGTCCGCGCTATGCCCTCCAATCCCGTAGATCTGATGGTCAGTCCCCAGATGTCCGAGGAGGCGCAGCAGGCGCTGATCGAGGAGTTCGGCCTGGATCAGTCGAAGCTGACCCAGTACGGCCTCTATATGAAGGAATTGCTTCATGGCAACCTGGGAAGCAGCTTTGCCAAGCGAATTCCGGTTTCCCAGTATATTGCGGAAAAGCTGCCTTGGACGCTGCTGCTTTTGGCGGCAGTCATGCTGATCGTCATTCTGGTTGGCATCAGCGTGGGCTTGTACGCGGCAGCCCACAAAGGAAAACTTTCGGACCGGGTCATCAGCGTGCTGGTGACGATGGGAATATCTGTGTTCATTCCATTTATGGCGTTCCTACTGTTGTACATTTTTTCCTTTAAGCTGAAGCTGCTGCCTACCGGCGGTGCGTATACGCCGCCCAAGGGCACCGGCTGGTCTTATTACGGCGACGTTGCCAAGCATCTGATCCTTCCCGCCATCGCCCTGTCCATCACCAACCTTGCCAATGCGGTGCTGTATACCCGCAACAGCATGATCGATGTGCTGCATGAGGACTATATTCGCACCGCTTACGCCAAGGGAAATAACAAGGGGCGTGTACTTCGTGTCCATGCGCTGAAAAACGCACTGATCCCCACTGTGACGGTCATCGGTATGCAGATCGGATTCATGGTAGGCGGCGCCACGGTAACGGAAACGGTATTCTCCTGGCCGGGCATCGGTCGGATGGTCTATGACGCTGTGAATGCACTGGATTACCCGGTGCTTCAGGGTGCGTTTCTTGTGATGGCGGTAGCCGTGGTAATCATGAGCTTTCTCACTGACCTTGTGGTCGCTTGGCTGGATCCCCGAATCAAGCTAGGAGGTTGATTATGAAAGAACGAAAAGGCTTCCTCTATTATTTTGTACGTAATCGCAACGGTATGATCGGTATGATCGGCGTCTTGCTGATCCTGCTGATCGGTCTGGTGGGGCCAATGCTGATCGCCAAACCAGATGGCTACACGCAGGATATTCTTCAGGCTCCCAGCGCTCTGCACTGGCTGGGGACCGACAACATTGGTCTGGATATTTTTGCAGAACTGGTCTGGGGTGCTCGCACCTCGCTGTACGTTTCCGTTATGGCTATGCTCATTGCCGGCGTGATCGGCATACCGGTGGGCCTGCTGTGCGGCTATAACACCGGCTGGCTCCGGGAAGTGATCGACGGCTTCATTGACATTTTTATGACGCTGCCCATGCTGCCGCTGATGATTATTATTGCGGCGGTAATGGGAACCTCTATTACCAACGTGGCGATCATCTTAGGTATATTCTCCTGGCCGCAGTTGGCCCGTGTAACGAAGAACAGCACCATGAAGATCCGGGAGATGCAGTATATTGAGGCCTGCACCTGTCTGGGACTCTCCAAGCCCCGGATCCTCTTCAAACACATACTCATCAATGCTACCGGCCCGGTGTTCGTCAATATGACACTGGTGATGGCCTCCGCCGTGTTGACGGAAGCCAGCCTGAGCTTTCTTGGCTTGGGTGATCCGACCACTTGGAGCTGGGGGACCATGCTCAAGCGGGCGTGGGGGCAGAACGCCGTGATCAGCTCCCCCAATCCCTGGTGGTGGTGGCTGCTGCCCAGCTTGTGCATCGTCGTGTATGTGGTTTGCTTCAATTTGCTGGGAACGGCCATCAATGACAGTCTCAGCCCTAAATCCAGAGAGTGATTAGAAAGGAGTAGAAACGTATGTATGATTATCTGATTAAAAACGGCTTGGTAGTGGATGGCTCCGGAAAGCCTGCTGTTAAAGCGGATGTTGCGGTAAAGGGTGACAAGGTAGCCCGTATTGCCCCTGATATTCAGGAGCCTGCTGCCGAGGTATACGATGCCGCCGGCAAATACGTGATTCCCGGCCTTATCGACCCCCACGTTCACGAGGAATGGTATTGCTTTGACGATGGGCGCTATGAGTCCTATATCCGTCAGGGCGTGACCACGCTGGTGAACGGCAATTGCAGCCACAGCATTACACCCGGACATAAAAAGGAAGTATTGGACTATTATCTGGGAAACGGCCTTGTGGGACTGAAGCAGTATCAGCGCTATCTGCGGGACTGGCCCGACTGGCATGATTTTGAGGGGTATGCTCAGGCCGTGGAACAGGTGGGAACCAACTGCAACTTTGTCACCCTGTTGGGCCACGGCAGTATCCGCCAGTATGTGATGCATGGTGCCTATAACCGGGCGCCGGACGAGCTGGAGCAGGCACAAATCGAAAATATCATCCGCCACAACATGGATCAGGGCGCCTGGGGTATTTCCTTCGGTCTGGACTATGTCCCCAGCCGGTATGCCTCCATGGAGGAACTGTGCAATGTAGTCAGTCAGATCAAACGATATGACGCAGTTTCCGCAGCCCATCTCCGCCACCAGATCGGTATTCCCGAGTCTACTGCGGAATTCTGCGAGGTGGGCCGCCGCACCGGTGCTAAGATCCAGATCTCCCATCTGGCTTCCGCTGTGCCCGAGGCATATGACATTGCTCTGAAAGCCATCGAAGAAGACGGCGTTCGCGCCCGGATCGATGTGATTCCCAGCAGTGTGGGACACTGCACCGGCAAGGAGCGGATGCTGCTGTTCACCATGGCCCTCAGTGACGAGCTGTTCAGTCAGGGCATTGAGGGTGTTAAGAGGGCGCTGCATACGCCTGAGGGCCGGGCAATGATCAAGAAGGATAACTATACCTTTGCCGGTCCTAAGGACAAGGTCTATATCGTCAACTCCGATGATCCCCATCTGGAAAACCGATCTGTCCGGGATATTGCGCAGGAGCGGGGCATCGACGAGGATGAGTGCATGCTGGATCTGCTGGGGGATGAGAAGAACTATGTGTTCTGGCTCAACGCACCCGCCGCCAATGTGCCCAGCAACTTCATCGACCACTGTGAATCCATCGTGAAGAACCCCTATGTTTCCGTAGGCAGCGACACCATCATGGGAGATCCTGCGGATCCTTACGATTGGTACGAGATCCGACGCCGGGGCGGGTTCGCCATCTTTGCCCAGATGTATGTGGGCAAGGGCGTTCCCTATGAAGAGGTTGTCCGCAGAAATACCAGCATGGTGGCCGATCACTTCGGCATCTATAAGCGGGGCCGCCTGGTGGAAGGCAATTACGCCGATATCGCCGTGATCGATCTGCCCAACTACCGGTATCCGGAGATGGATCAGATGCAGTACAAAACACCGCAGATGAATGCCACCGGCTGCGATCTGGTGCTATGCAACGGCAAGGTCGAACTGAAAGACGGTGACCTGCTGAGAACCTACGCAGGTCGTGTCCTTCGGAAAAATGCCCAGGGCTGAGTGTCAGTCCAATCAATTTCAAACGTTGCAGTGAAGCTGTGATGAAATATTACTGGAGGTAACAATATGAAAAAATTTCTTGCACTCGTGCTGTCTCTCTGCCTGGTGCTTTCCTTGGCAGCCTGCGGCGGAAAGCCGGCGGATGATGACACTGCCGAAGGTTCCAAGACCGGCGGCACCATACAGGTGGGCCTGAACAGTGCTCCCGTGAGCATGAATATCTGGTGCCAGAATGACCTGAATTCTGCAACCATCATGAATCTGGTCTGCCCCAACCTCGTTACCATTGATGATGACGGCAACAAGTATGACTATTTGACTGAGTCCTCCGAGTCCAACGAGGACTGCACCGTCTGGACCATCAAGCTGAAGGAACTCTACTGGAATGATGGTACCCCCGTCACTTCTGCGGATCTGCTGTTCACCGCCAAGTACGGTGTGGAGCATCACATCGGCTTCTTCGACAGCTACTATGGTCTGGTGGATTTTGAAAAGTCCTCCTGCCCGGATGAGCGCACCGTGGAATTTGCTCTGACTTCCGGAAACGTGAACTTCTGGAAGGGCGCCGGCAACTGGATACCCGTGATGCGTGAGAGCGAGTGGTCCTCTGTGGAAGAGCCCACTACCTATTCTTACTCCGGCGCTGGTTACGGTCCCTACTATGTTTCCGAGTGGGTGGACGGCGAGTATGTCACTCTGAAGCGCAACCCCTATTTCACTCAGGCCAATGACGGTGCCGGAGCCTGCATTGATGAAGTGGTATTCCGCGTGTACACCGACGAGAATGCTATGGTGCTGGCCTTGCAGAACGGCGAGGTCGATGTCTGTGCCAACTTCCTCAGCGCATCTTCCATTTCTCAGCTGCAGAGCAACTCCAACTATCAGATCGAATCTGTTGGCTCCCTTGGCTATACGCTCCTCACCTTCTCTCAGTCCAACGAACTGCTGCAGGATGTGAATGTTCGTAAGGCTCTGGCCGCCAGCTGCGACCGTGAGGCTCTGGTAAACGTGGCCATGTCCGGCGCTGCAACGCCGATGTACACGCCTATCAGCCCCGTTTACAGTGACTTTACCGCTTCCAACATCCGTCAGCCTGAGTTTGATACCGCTGCCGCCGCCTCCATTTTGGAGAACGCCGGTTATGTGGATACCAACGGCGACGGCATCCGTGAAAGCGCCGATGGCAAGCCTCTGAGCTTCACCATTACCTACAAGGGTACGATGGCCAATGTGGACGGCGTCATGTCCATTCTGTCCTCTGACTTTGCCAAGGCCGGCGTGGAATTGAAGCTGCAGCCTGTGGACGCCGCAACTTTCTCCGCCAACGTGACTCAGGGCCACAAGTATGACATCAGCTACAGCAGCTGGGGAACCATCGACGATGTGGATACCACCCTGCTGACGGTCTTCGGCATCGGCCAGACTCTGAACTTCATGGAGTTCAACAGCCAGGAGCAGGAGGATCTGCTCAATGCCATGCAGAGCGAAACCGACTACAACAAGCGTGTGGAGCTGCTGAACCAATGGCAGACGTGGTTTGTGGAGAACCTGCCCTGCTGCCACCTGTTCGTGCCCAACAACACCTATGCCGCTGACACCACCAACTTCACCGGCTGGCACCTGTCCCCCGGCAATAGCGCGTTCCTGGCCTGCGCCAACTTTGTCAACGTCCATGCGAAATAAAGCACCCCTGCTGATTCGTATGTAATGGTTGCATGGAGAGAGGGGGGCTCCTGCGGGAGCCCCCCTCTTTTCAAAAAAGATTATGAAGAAAGGTGTTTGAACTGATGAACTTTGTACAAAAACCTGCTTATAAGGGTTATAAGGCTTATGAATATCTGGAAGAGGGCAAGGACTATCCAAAGATCGAATGGGCACAGTGGGACTGGGCCGGACGCCATGTTGTAGAGCTGGAGCCGGATCAGGAAGCCATGGTGCAGGAGATCCTGAAGAAGCATCCTTACATCAGCCTTCACGATCACCCTACATTTTACCCAAAGGATATGTCCAGCATTGACCACATTTATGATTCCATGCGGCAGGGCCGTGCTGTCTGCGGTTATGAAGCACTGTCCTATTCCAATATTGACTGCATCTTCGACAATATGATGGACGGTGTGAATATCATCTCCAGTCCCGGCGGCTGGAAGTGGATCGACATCATTCATGATCTGGGAATGCGGCTGTGCGACCTTGCTCATCAGGATTTTCTGATCCAGTGCAAGACGGTTGATGACATTTTTGCTGCCAAGAAGGCTGGCAAGATCGCCTGGGTGCCTTGCATTGAGGGCGCAGCTCCCATTGAAAATGAAGTGGATCGCATCGATATTCTCTACGGTCTGGGCGTCCGTCAGTTGGGCGTGACCTATTCTGAGAGCAACGCTTTGGGTAATGGCATGAAGGAGGATCACGACGGTGGCTTGACCATGTTCGGCAAGCAGTGCGTGGAGCGGATGAACAAGGTGGGTATGCTTATTGATGTGTCCCACTGCGGCCAGCAAACAGCCTATGATGCGGTCATGTATTCCAAGAAACCCATTATCATGAGCCACGTGGGCGCCAAGGGCGTATGGGACATTAAGCGTATGGCCGGCGATGATCTCATTAAAGCCATCGGTGCCAAGGGCGGCGTGGTCGGTATTGAATCTGCCCCCCACACAACCATGTCCAAAACCAAGATGACCCATGATCTGGACAGCGTGATGGAGCACTTCGAGTATGTGAAGAACCTGATCGGCATCGACCACGTTGGTTTTGGCGTGGACTGCCTGTACGGCGACCATGTGGGCGTACACCACGCCTTTGCCGCCGCCCTGTCTACAGCGGAAACTGCGAATACCTCTTACGAGGAAGTGCCCTTCGTCTGGGGCCTGGAGAATCCCACAGAAGCCAGCTGGAACATCATCCGCTGGCTGGTAAAGCACAATTACAGCGAAGAGGACATCGGCAAGGTCATCGGCGGCAACGCCATCCGGGTGCTGCGGGAAGTCTGGGCCTGACCGTTCTGCTGAACAGGAGCAAATTGTATGGAATTTCAACTGAAGAAAGGGTATCGCCCCTATGAGGCGTATCAGTATCTTGAGCCGGGAAGGGATTTTAAGGTCATTGACTGGGCGGACTGGGACTGGGCCGGCCGAAACATCCTGCCCCTGAATCCGGAAGAAGAGATCCGGTGCCGGGAACTGCTGGAAAGGACGCCCTACGTCAGCCTCCACGATCATCCGGACTTTACCACACGGGATATGTCCACCTGTGAACCGCTGTTTGACGCCATGCGGACTGGCCGGGATCGCTGCGGATATGAGGCGCTGGCCTATTCCAACATCGACTGTATCTTCGATAATATGATGGACGGCACCAACATTATTTCCAGTCCTAACGGTTGGAAGTGGATCGACATCATTCATGATCTGGGGATGCGGCTGTGTGACCTGGCCCATCAGGATTTTATTGTCCATTGTAAAACCGTGGACGATATCTTTGCCGCAAAAAAAGAGGGCAAGATCGCCATGGTGTTTGTGATCGAGGGAGCTGCTCCCATTGAAAACGAGGTGGACCGCATTGACATCCTGTATGGATTGGGCGTCCGCCAACTGGGCGTGACTTATTCCGAGAGCAATGCATTGGGGAGCGGCTGCAAGGAGGACCACGACGGCGGGCTGACCATGTTCGGCAAGCAATGTGTGGAGCGAATGAACAAAGTGGGTATGCTTATTGATGTGTCCCACTGCGGTTCTCAGACCGCTTATGACGCGGTGGTCCATTCCACCAAGCCCATTATTATGAGCCATACCGGAGCGAAGGGTGTTTGGAACACAAAGCGCCTTGCAAGCGACGAATTGATTCAGGCCATTGCTGCCAAAGGCGGTGTGGTCGGTATCGAGGCTGCCCCACACACTACCATGTCAAAGACCCGTATGACCCACGATATTGACAGTTACATGGAGCACTTCGAATATGTAAAGAATCTGGTGGGCATCGACCATGTGGGATTCGGCGTGGACTGTATGTACGGCGACCACGTGGGCCTGCATCACGCTTTTGCCGCAGCCCTGTCTACCGGGGATACTTCCAAAACCACGGTGCCTTATCAGGAGGTTCCCTTTGTGAAGTATCTGGAAAATCCGACTGAGGCAAGCTGGAATATTCCCAGATGGCTCATCAAACACGGTTATACGGATGAGGAAATTATCAAGGTGCTGGGCGGCAATGCCATCCGGGTGCTGCGAGAAGTCTGGTCCTAATTAAAAACAGAAAGGAAACCATGCAATGGAGTACAAAATGAAGCCTGCCTATAAAGGCTACAAAGCATATGAGTATCTGGAGGAGGGAAAGGATTTCCCCAAATTTGAGTGGGCTGACTGGGACTGGGCCGGCCGCCATGTAGTAGAGCTGGAACCGGAGCAGGAGGCTCGTGTTGCGGAGCTGCTGGAAAAATATCCCTATGTCAGCGTCCATGATCATCCGACTCTGTTCCCGAAGGACGTTACCAGCAAGCAGAATATCGACAATGTGATGCGCAACGGCCGGGAGATGACCGCTTATGAAGCACTGGCCTATTCAAATATCGACTGCGTATTCGATAACCAGCTGGACGGTGTGAATATCATCTCCAGTCCCGGCGGCTGGAAGTGGATCGACATCATTCACGATCTGGGGATGCGGCTGTGCGATCTGGCTCATCAGGATTTTATTATCCATTGTAAGACCGTGGATGACATTTTTGCCGCCAAGAAGGCCGGAAAGATCGCTATGGTATTTGTGGTGGAGGGAGCCGCTCCTATTGAAAACGAGGTAGACCGCATTGATATTCTCTACGGCTTGGGCGTCCGCCAGCTGGGTGTGACCTATTCCGAAAGCAATGCGCTGGGCAACGGCTGCAAGGAGGTCCATGACGGCGGCCTGACCATGTTCGGCAAGCAGTGCGTAGAGCGAATGAACAAGGTGGGTATGCTCATTGACGTATCCCACTGCGGCCCTCAGACTGCTTATGATGCGATCACCTATTCCAAGAAGCCGATCATTATGAGCCATGTGGGTGCAAAAGGCGTGTGGAACACCAAGCGGATGGCCAGCGATGAGATGATTCAGGCCGTTGCTGCCAAGGGCGGCGTGGTCGGCATTGAGGCCGCTCCCCACACCACTATGTCCAAAACCAAGATGACCCACGATCTGGACAGCTTTATGGAGCACTTTGAATATGTGAAAAACATGGTGGGCATCGACCATGTGGGCTTTGGCGTGGATTGCCTGTACGGTGATCACGTGGGCGTGCATCATGCCTTTGCACAGGCACTGTCCATCGCCGCCACCTCCAAGACCGGTGCGGAGTATGAAGAGGTCCCCTATGTGAAGTATCTGGAGAACCCCACCGAATCCAGCTGGAACATTATCCGCTGGCTGGTAAAGCACAACTACAGCGATGAGGATATTGCCAAGGTCATCGGCGGTAACGCCATCCGGGTGCTGCAGGAAGTCTGGGCCTGATGCGAAAACGGATGCAGGCAGCAGACTGTTTTTAGAAATATCCGAGTCGATCATTTCCCACGTTGACCACTATTCGTGTGTCTACCATAAGGAATCGAAATTGATAAAATGCTAACCTGAAAGCTGCAAGTCCTTTATTGATCAAATCGGCGGCAATATACCTAATCAGGTATATTGCCGCCGATTTATATACTCTGAACGCAATTCATGTTGTCCTTGTGCGTGGATAACTTATGCCGCACCGTCTCTTTTTATCTTGTAGGAAGCCTTCCTTATCCCGGTCACAGGGCCTGTGGGCGGGACTCCAGCAGCTCACGGGCGCAGGAGCGGACCGTCTCCTCTTCGTCGTAGGGGATCTTCTTCCCCTGCACCAGCTGGTATCCCTCCCGGCCCTTGCCGCATAGCAGCAGCATATCGCCGGGACGCATCTGCTCCAGCGCATAGCGCACCGCCTCCCGGCGGTCCACAATACCCACATGGGGGCAGCTGCCGGGGCCGAAGCAGGTAGCAATGTCCGCAATGACCTCCGCCGGGTCGTCCCGATCCGGGTCGTCGGTGGTAATAATGGCCAAATCGGCCCCCTTGGCCACTGCCTCCCCCAGCTGGTGGCGGCGCACTCTGGTGCGGCCGCCGGTGCCGAACACGGCGATGATGCGAGCCGGATCGTAGCTGCGGGCCGTTTGCAGCAGGGCGTTCATGCTGATGGAGTTATGGGCAAAATCCAGCACCACGGTACATCCCGGCATCACGTCCGGCAGCACCTCGAACCGGCCCGGCACCGTCACATAGCTGAGGGCCTCCGCCAACTCGCAGGTACGGTCCGTATAACGCCCCACCAGTGCCACCACCGCCAGAGCGTTGTAGACGTTGTACTCCCCCGGCATCCGAATGTGGTAGGTGGTGCCGGCCGCCGTGAACTCCATACCGAACAGGTCCCCGGCCTTCAGGATGTTCACTCCCTCCGCCCGGAGATCCGCCGGACGGTGAATGGCATAGGTGCTCTTTTCGCAGGGACTGTCCGCCATCATGTACTCCGCCTCCGGGTCGTCGGCGTTGAAGATGCCGTGGCGGCACTGGGCAAACAGCCGCTTCTTGCTGTCCCGGTAGTGGGCATAGTCCGGATGCTCCTCGGTGCCGATGTGGTCCGGGGAGAGGTTGGTGAACACCGCCGTATCGAAGGTGATGCCGTCCACCCGGTGGCGGGCCAGCGCCTGAGAGGACACCTCCATCACCACATACCGGACGCCCTCGTCCCGCATGGCCCGAAACAGCCGCATCAGCTCGTAGCTCTCCGGTGTGGTATTGCTGGTTCCCACGTGCTTCCCGGCGTAGGCGGCCCCGTTGGAGCCGATGACGCCGCAGGCCAGGCCCATGCGGTTCATGACGGAGCAGGCCGTCTCCGCCACGGTGGTCTTGCCCTTGGTACCGGTGATACCGATGATGGTCAGCTCCCGCTGGGGAAAGCCGAAAAACGCCGCCGAGATCTGCGCCAGCGCCTGACGGGCATCCGATACCCGCACCACGTCCGCATCCTCCGGCACGTCCAGCGTCCCCTCGCTGACGAAACAGCGGCAGCCCTGTGCATAGGCCGCCGGCGCAAAGTCCTCTCCGTTGGAACGGGCGCCCCGCAGACAGAAAAACAGACTCCCGGTCTGCGCCTTCCGGGAGTCGTAGGTCAGCGCCGTGATCTCCTCTTCTCCGCAGCCGCCGGATAGTAACTGCACGCCGGAGCGCTCCAGCAGGTCCTTTATCTTCATGGGAAGGTCCCCCCTTTTATACAAGATAGGCGGCAGGACAAGACATCCCGCCGCCTATATTATACCAATAATTGTGCCGGATGCAACCTCTCCGGCGCAGAAAATCCGGCCTTAGCGCCAGACCTCGCCGAAGAAGAACAGCGCCACCGTGCCGGGACCCACATGGCCACCGGTGACCGGCTCATAGCACACCGAGAGGATCTCACCGGTCTGACCGGCATCCCGCAGCTTAGCCTGCAGCCGCAGCGCCCCGTCCGGACAGTCGGCATGGGCGATGCCCACCGTCCGGGTGCCGTCCACAGCGTACTCCTTGTACAGCTCCGCCAGCGTCTCCATGGCCTTCAGCTGACCACGAACCTTGCTGTGCTGGATGATGTGGCCCTCCGGATCGGACTGAAGGATGGGCTTGATCTTCAGCAGAGAGCCCGCTACCTGCGCCGCAGCGCTGATGCGGCCGCCCCGGCGCAGATACTTCAGGTCGTCCACCATGAAGAACTGGCGCATCCGCCCGCAATTTTCCTCGGCCTGCCGGATGATTTCATCTGCCGTACAGCCCTTTTCCAGCATTTTGGCTGCCTCCAGCACCACGAGGCCCTCTCCCAACGAAGCGCCGCAGGTATTCAGTACCCGGATCATGCGGTCAGGATACTCGCCCCGCAGCTCCTCCGCCATGAGCTCGGCGCTCCAGCAGGTGCCGCTGATGCCGCCGGAGATGGCAATATACAGCACGTCGTCCCCGTCCTTGAGGGCGCTCTCCATGGTGTCCCGGATCAGGGCCGGGCTCACCAGTGAGGTCTTGACCTCGGTGCCCTTCCGCATGGCCTCATAGTAGTCGTGACCCACCAACTCCGTGGGTTGGCCATCCAGCAGATACGTCAGAGGCATAGCGGTGATGTGATACTGCTCCAGCAGGTGGGGCGGGATGTTGGCCGCCGTATCGGTGAAAATTCTCAGCATAGCTTTCTACTCCTTCTTATACCCGCACCCGCAGCCAGTCCGCCAGTGTGTCGAACAGCCGCTCATAGCCGGGCATGGTCAAATGGATACCATCTGCGGCAATGAGCCGCATCAGCTTGTGGTCGTTGAGGAACTCCTCCCGCACCGGGATCAGGGGCAGGTCTTCGGCATAGGCCAGTTGGGTTACCGCATCGGAGTACATCTCCTGATGCCGGTAGATCATCTGCACGTCCCCCAGCCAGTCCATGATCCGCTCCTTCCGCAGTCCGTCCCGGCAGATGAAGGCCAGATACCGGGTGGCGTCAATGGGCGGCAGACTCATGAGCACCGGCTGGATGCCCTTCTCCCGCAGCATGGTCACCGTGTGACGGAGCTTCTCCCGAAAGGCAGACAACTCTGTCCGGGGATGATGATCCCCCGCCGGGTCTGCGTCGATGGCCGCCCAGTCGTAGTCACTGTCGTTGCCGCCGTAGGCCACCAGTGCATAGTCGGCCTCCAGCCCCCGGTCCAGATCGTGCTGCACCAGCGACTCGCCCTTGGAGATGGTGGCTCCCATTTTGGAGCGGTTCACCACCTGCGTCTGGCGCTCCGGATAGCGCTGCAGTACCTCGTCGTAATGGAAATGATAGTGATACCCCTCATCCGGCATGGTGGCCTTCAATAAGGAATCACCATAAATATACACCTGCTTGGGCATAATAGCAAGCCCCCTATCTTCCTTTTTTCTAATATAGCATATTAGATTCGAGAAGTCAACAGGTTACCTGCTATTTACCCTTGCAAATAACAAGTTTTTCTGATATTATATAGTAGTTATATCAAGGCTGTTAAGAAAAACAGCCGACTTCCACGCTGCCGGTGCGCCGACGGTGCCTGCACAGGAGGTTCGCCATGTCATACGATAAGGAACTCATCATTCATAAGCTGGAGCGCTGGGACCGGTTCATCACCAATTACCATCTGCCGGACTGGGATTCCATCCCCGATCTGGGACTCTACATGGATCAGGTGGTGGTGCTGCTGGTGCAGTATCTCAGCTTCATCCCGTCCATCCCCGGCGGCAAGGAGAGCTTCGTCACCTCCTCCGCCATCAACAACTATGTGCGCCTGAAGATCATGCCTGCTCCGGTGAAGCGGAAGTACTACCGGGTACACATCGCCTACCTCATTATGATCCTCACCATGAAGCAGAGCATCAGCATCAGCGACGTGCAGAAAATTTTACCCGCCGACAGCAGCGAGGACTGCGTGCGGTCGGTATACGAGGCCTACTCCGAAAAATTCCGGCAGCTGGCCCTGTTCTTCAACCAGCAGGTCCAAAGCGCCGCCACCGACATCCGCACCCCCTCCGGGAACGAAGAGGGGGCCGTGGGGCGGCTGGTCATCGAGTGCGGACTCATCGCCGGGTTCTCCAAAATTCTGGCGGAGAAGCTGATCCGCCTGTGCGACGCCGATACGGAGGCCGTTCTGGCCGCCGAGCAGCCCCATGAGTAACGCCGTCTGTCCCGCCCGCCGCCTGACGGAGGCGGATGCAGCGCAGGTCTGTGCGCTGATGCAGGGCAATCCCCTGTTCTACCGGTATCACCCGCCGCAGCCCACGCCGGAGAGCATCCGGACCGATATGACCGCCCTGCCGCCGGGAAAAGCTATGGAAGATAAGTGGTTCGTGGGCTTTTACGACGGGGACTGCCTGATTGCCGTGATGGATCTGATCTTGAACTATCCCGCCGCCGACACCGCCTTCATCGGCCTGTTCATGACGGCTCATGACCGTCAGGGCTGCGGACTGGGCAGCCGCATCCTCCGGGACTGCATGGCCCGGCTGTCTGCCGCCGGGTATCACCGGCTGCGGCTGGCGGTGGATGAGGGCAATCCTCAGAGCCTGGCCTTCTGGACCAAGAACGGCTTCACCCTCACCGGTGAGGTCCACCCCAATGATTTTTCCGCCTATCTCCCTATGGAACGCAGTATTTGAAGCAGCAAGCCCTCCGGCCAAGGCCGGAGGGCTTGCTGCTTCATTTTTCCTTTATTGCAGCATCTGCCCCACCACGCAGCGACCGTCGGACCAGACAGCGGTGATGTTGTGGCGGTGGAGCATATATATGGCCCGCTCGAACCGCTCCCGCACTGTCAGGGGATGGCTGGCCTCCGTGAAGTCACCGTCATCCACCACGATGGCGTGGAGCCGATTGCCTGGGGCGAAGCCGTCCCCGTCCCCGAAATAACGGTGGCCTGAGCTGGTAGCCAGATAGTAGGCCTCCGGCACCGTCAGGAAGTCCTCGGACCAGTCGGTCTCGATGCGCTTGATCTTGGAGGCCCGGATGCTCATGGTAGCCACCTTATACATGGGCAGGCAGGCGCCGCCGGCAATGTCGGACCCCAGCGTCACCCAAATACCCTGCTGGAGCATCTCCCGCACCGGCGACACGCCGCTGCACAGATTGATGTTGGAACCGGCGCAGTGAGCCACCACCACCCCAGCCCGGCGCATGGCATCGCACTCCCGCCGGTCGGAGTGTACACAGTGGGCCATGATGGTGTGTTCCTTCCACAGGCCGTACTTATCATAGGTCTCCCAGTACTGCTGACAGTCCGGGTGCAGCTTCTTTACCCACTGGATCTCCCCCAGATTCTCCGACAGGTGAGACTGGACATACAGCCCCTTCTCCTGCGCCAGACGGCCCAGCGCCGCCATCAGCTCATCGGTGCAGCTGGGGGTGAAGCGGGGGGTCAGAATGGGCTTGACGTGGTCGAAATGACATCCCTCCAGCCACCGCAGCGTCTCCCGGACAGATTCCTCCGTGGTCTCCTGCAAGATGCCGGGCAGGCCGTTGCGGTCCATGTTCACCTTGCCCACATAGCCGGTGACACCGGCCCGCTCCAGCTCCTCCATGAGGATCCACGTGGCGTCGGTGTGGAGGGAGGAGAACATACACACACGGGTGGTGCCGTTGGTGATGAGGTCCGTGGCCAGACGGCGATAGATGCGGCGGGCGTAGTCCGTGTCGGCAAACCGTGCCTCCGTGGGGAAGGTGTAGGTGTCCAGCCACTCCAGCAGCGGCAGGTCCATGCCCATGCCCAGCATGGGGTATTGAGGGGCGTGGAGGTGCATATCCGCAAAGGACTGCATCACCAGTGCCTGACCGTAATCCACCAGCGGCGCCGTAGCATATTCCAGTGGCAGCCGGTCATAGACGCCCCGGATCACGCCGTCCTCCAGCACCAGATAGCCCTGCTCCGTGATCTGCAGCTCCCCCAGCGCCGGGGCCTGCACGATGTTTCCCTTCAAAACCTGCACCATATTCGTTTCCTTCCTTTCCGCAAAAAATAGGCACCCCGCCGCTTTTCCGGCAGAGCACCCATAGTAGAGCCTTCGGCGGCTCCGTAGAAACGCCTTGCACCATTTCCGCAAGGCTATATGAGCTTCCCTATCACGGGCCGCAGCCCGTTTTTCTGTTCAGCCGTTCAGGACACCTGACTGCTCTCACTCTCCCAGTTATACGGTGTCTCTCCCTGTGCCAGCATAGCCTGATGTTCTTCGGCTGACAGGAGCAGGTCGTCTACCTGTATATCGCCCACTTCCACGATCTCATAGCTGTCCACATCGTTCTCCAGCAGCTGCTCCAAGGCCGGGGAGCGCTCATAGACCTCGATCCGCACCTTATTGGTCATTTTATCAGCGTCCAGAGAAAAGATACCATAATCGTTCATATAGGGGACCAACGCATCCTTCATGGCCTCCAATTCAGCCATAGAACGTTCCACTTGCTGCAGCCGGACTCCGCTGCTTTCTCCTCCGGTTTTTCGCACCGGGCAGCAACTGGCCTGCACTCTATGGTAATTTTACCATATATTCCTCCTCTTTGCAAGGGTGGATTTGTTTATATTTCCGCCGGTGCCTGACTCTCACCGGGAAAAAATTTCCCGCCGTGGTTGAAAACTTCACAATTTCCGTTTAAGATAAAATCAGTTTCCCTCGGAGACAACTACAAGCGAGGTATTTCTATGAAAACGATCGGCAACATCCTCTGGTTTCTCTTCGGCGGACTCATCGGCGGACTGAGTTGGGTGCTGGTGGGCTGCCTGTGGTGCGTCACCATTGTGGGCATCCCTGTGGGCCTTCAGTGCTTCAAATTCGCCTCTCTGGCCTTTTTCCCCTTCGGCAAGGAGGTCGTCTACGGCGGCGGGGGCTTCTCACTGCTGGTGAACATTCTCTGGCTGCTGCTCTCCGGAATGGAGATGGCCTTGGGCTATGTCATTCTGGGATGCCTGTGGTGCGTCACCATTGTCGGGGTCCCTGTGGGCCTCCAGTGCTTCAAAATGGCCCGTCTGGCCCTGATGCCCTTTGGGGCGTCGGTTGTGTAACTTTTTGTTCCCATGATCCCCACTTTTCTATGAAAAACACTTGCATTGTACCACTCGTTGTGCTATGATTCTTCCACGGATCGGAGCACTTCGATCTCAGGAGCTGCGCCTGTTTCAGCGCAGCAATCGCAATCAACAGGAGGCAATTTATCATGAAACACATTGGTTTGTTCGCCGCCGGTCTGCTGTTCGGCACGGCCGGCCTGAAGATCCTCACCAGCAAGGACGCTAAGAAGGTCTATGCCCACACCACCGCTGCCGCTCTGCGTGCCAAGGACTGCATCATGCACACTGTCACCTCTGTCCGTGAGGGCGCCGACGACATCTACGCCGACGCCAAGGCCATCAATGACCACCGGGCCGCTGAGGCCGAGGCCGAGACCATTGAGGACACTTCCGCACAAGAGGCTTAAGTTCAGCACTGCGTTATAGGAAGAGCCGCATTCTGCGGTTCTTCTTTCGTTTGGAGGTTCAAACTGATCTATGAAATGCAACATTCTCCACGAGTCCCCCAACCGCCTGCGGGTACATCTGCACTGCGCCCGGATGTCGCTGCATGAGGCGGATCTGCTGGAATACTATCTTCGCAGCGTAGACGGTGTCACGGAGGTCACGGTCTATGACCGCACACAGGATGCCGTGGTGCGCTACACCGGCCAGCGCAGCGCCGTGATCGGCGCACTGGCTTCCTTCTCCTTCGCCAAGGCCGAGGCCATGGAGCTGGTGCCGGAGCACACCTCCCGTGCTCTGAACCGGGAGTTCGAGGACAAGCTGGCCATGACGGTGATGCGCCGTATCTTCTCCAAGCTGTTCCTCCCCGCCCCCATCACCACGGCCATGGCCCTGTACCGCTCCGTGAAGTACATCCGGGAGGGGCTGACGGCCCTGTGGCACGGTGAGCTCTCCGTGGCGGTGCTGGACGCCACCGCCGTCACCGTCTCTATGGTTCGGGGCGACTTCTCCACCGCCGGCTCCGTCATGTTCATGCTGCGGCTGGGCGAAATTCTGGAGGAGTGGACCCACAAGAAGTCTGTGGCCGATCTGGCCGGGGCCATGTCCCTGAATGTGGACAAGGTATGGCTGCAAAGGGGCGATACGGAGGTACTGGTTCCCATCGGTGACGTGCAGCTGGGCGACCGGATGCTGGTCCGCACCGGCAACCTTATCCCGCTGGACGGTCAGGTGGTCAGCGGCGAGGCCATGGTGAATCAGGCCTCCATCACCGGCGAGTCCATGCCCGTGGTCAAGCGCCCCGGCAGTCCGGTATACGCCGGAACGGTGGCCGAGGAGGGCCAGTGCGTGGTGGAGGTTCAGAAGGTGCAGGGCAGCGGCCGCTACGACCGCATCGTCCGGATGATCGAGGAGTCCGAGAAGCTGAAATCCACCACCGAGGACAAGGCCGCCCGTCTGGCGGACCGGCTGGTACCGTATACGCTGGGCGGCACGGTGCTGACGTACCTGCTGACCCGGAACGTCACCAAAATGCTGTCGGTGCTGATGGTGGACTTCTCCTGCGCTCTGAAGCTCTCCATGCCCATCGCCGTGCTCTCCGCCATGCGGGAGTGCAGCAGCTATCACATCTCCGTCAAGGGTGGCCGCTTCCTGGAGGCCGTGGCCCAGGCGGATACCGTGGTGTTCGACAAAACCGGTACCCTCACCTACGCCGTCCCCACGGTGCAGGACGTGGTCCCCTTCGGGGGTCACGACGCTCAAGAGATGCTGCGTCTGGCGGCGTGTCTGGAGGAGCACTATCCCCACTCCATGGCCACCGCCGTGGTGGAGGAGGCCAAGCGCCGGGGCCTGTCCCACGAGGAGTACCACTCTCAGGTGCAGTACATCGTGGCCCACGGCATCTCCAGCATGGTAAACGGCGAAAAGACCCTCATCGGCAGCGCCCACTTCGTTTTCGAGGACGAGGGCTGCACCATCCCCGCCGGGGAACAGGAGAGGTTCGATGCCCTGCCCACCCAGTACTCCCACCTCTATTTGTGTCTGGCCGGGCAGCTAGCGGCGGTGATCTGTATCCACGATCCCCTGCGGGCCGAGGCCAAGGACGCCATCCGTGCGCTCCACGACTGCGGCATCCGCAAGGTGGTCATGATGACCGGCGACAACCGCCGTACCGCCGCCTGTGTGGCGGAGGAGGTAGGGGTGGACGAGTTCCACGCCGAGGTTCTGCCGGAGGATAAGGCAGACTTCATCCGCCGGGAGCGTGCCGCCGGACACACGGTCATCATGATCGGTGACGGCGTCAACGACTCCCCTGCCCTGTCGGAGGCCGATGCCGGTATCGCCATCTCCACCGGCGCCGCCATCGCACGGGAGATCTCCGATATCACCATCACCTCCGAGGATCTGTTCCAGCTGGTGACGCTGCGGCGCATCAGTCAAAGCCTTATGGATCGCATCCATCGGAACTACCGCTTCATTGTGGGCTTCAATCTGGGCCTGATTCTTCTGGGCGTGGCGGGCATCCTGCCCCCCACCACCTCTGCGCTGCTGCACAATGCCTCCACGCTGGGCATCAGCCTCAAGAGCATGACGGATCTGCTGCCGGAGCCTGAAGCAGCGGCAACCGTCCCGGAGAAGTCCGGCGAGTGACCCCGCAGCCGGTAATCGTGATCTGGCGGCCGGTGATTTTGCAGCGACATATCTGCTGCTGTTCCGATGGAACATCTGAAAAGGAAGGAAGCCCTGCGGCAAAGCCGCAGGGCTTCCTTCTTTGTTTATTTTTCCCTCACCGGGGCAAACTACCTCAAATACGAAACACGAGGTGAAGTCTATGCAGACCAAACGAGCGGGCCGCCAGACGGTGCAGCTCTCCCATCCTCCCAGCGTGGTGTCCTTCGCCAACATCGGCGGCCGCATGGAGGGGCAAGGCCCACTCTCCGACTATTTCGACGAGCTATCCCCCGACATCTTCTTTGGGAAAAAGACATGGGAACAGGGAGAATCCGCCATGCAGGAGCGGGTCCTGCGCCGGGCGCTGGAAAAGGGTGGCCTCACCGCCGGTGAACTGGACTACGTGCTGGCTGGGGACCTGCTGAACCAGTGCATCGGCACCTCCTTCGGCCTGCGGAGCTTCCATATCCCCTTCTACGGGCTGTACGGCGCCTGCTCCACCATGGGAGAGAGCCTGTCTCTGGCGGCGCTGCTCATTGACGGGGGCTTCGCCCGGCTGGCCGCCGCCATGACCTCCTCCCACTACTGCACCGCCGAGCGCCAGTACCGGATGCCGGTCCCCTACGGCAGCCAGCGCACCCCCACCGCCCAGTGGACGGCCACCGCCTCCGGCTGCTGTATTCTGGGCGCTCAGGGGGACGGCCCCTATATCACCCACGTCACCTGCGGCCGCATCGTGGACTGGGGCATCACCGATGCCAACAACATGGGGGCCGCCATGGCCCCCGCCGCCTACGACACCCTGCGGGCGCACTTCACTGCTACCGCCACCGGCCCGGAGGACTACGACCTCATCGTCACCGGCGATCTGGGGCTGCTGGGTCAACAGATCGTCACCGACCTCTTCCGGCAGGACGGCGTGGACATGACGAAAAACTACACCGACTGCGGGCTGCTGCTGTACCATCTGGAAAAGCAGGATATGCACGCCGGAGGCTCCGGCTGCGGATGCTCCGCCGCCGTGTTCAACGGCTACCTGCTCCGGGGCCTGCGGGAGGGCCGCTGGAAGCGCCTGCTCTTCGCCCCCACCGGGGCGCTGCTGAGCCCCACCTCCTCCTTTCAGGGGGAGTCCATCCCCGGCATCTGTCATGCGGTGGCACTTTCCGCCGCAAAGGAAGGAGTGTAAGCCTTGGATTACCTGAACGCATTTCTCTGCGGCGGCGTCCTCTGCGCCGCCGGCCAGCTGTTCATCGACCGCACCCAACTGACCCCCGCCCGCATCCTCACCGGCTATGTGGTGGCCGGAGTGCTTTTGCAGGCGGTGGGCGTCTATCAGTATCTGGTGGACTGGGGCGGCGCCGGCGCCACCGTCCCCCTCACCGGCTTCGGATACAGTCTTGCCAAGGGCGTGGCCAAGGCCGTGGCGGAAAAGGGGCCGATAGGCATCCTCACCGGCGGCCTCACCGCTACCTCCGGCGGCATCGCCGCAGCGGTGGTCTTTGCCGTGCTGGCAGCCATTTTCTTCAAGCCCAAGGAAAAACGTTGACAAATACCCACAGGGGGTATATAATGCCACCATGAAATTATACCCCAGGGAGGTATTTGTATGGACTGCTGCTGCCATAAGACAAAGCACCGCTCCGACGAGGAGCAAAAGAAACTCACCCATCGCCTCAACCGCATCGAGGGACAGGTCCGTGGCCTGCGGGAGATGCTGCAAAAGGACGCCTACTGCCCGGATATCCTGATCCAGGTCTCCGCCGTCAGCGCCGCCCTCAACAGCTTCAGCAAGGAGCTGCTGGCCACCCACATCCGTACCTGCGTGGCCGATGGCATCCGTCAGGGAGACGACGCCGTCATTGACGAGCTGGTCACTACCCTGCAAAAGCTCATGAAGTAAGGGGGTGCCGATGATGACCGAACAATTTGCCGTGACCGGCATGACCTGCGCCGCCTGCTCGGCTCATGTGGAAAAGGCGGTCTCCAGGCTCAGCGGCGTGCAGAGCGCCCCGGTGAACCTGATGCTGGGTAGTATGACCGTCACCTACGACGAGAAGGCGGTCACCGAAGGCGATATCATCGCCGCCGTAAAGGCGGCGGGCTACGGAGCCTCTCCCGCCTCTCAGACGGATCAGGGCCAGCTGCGCCGGGATCAGGACGCCGCCCTCCGCCGCCGGAAGAAGCACCTCATCTGGTCGGTGGTATTTCTGGTGCCGCTGTTCTACCTGAGCATGGGCCACATGATGGGCCTGCCCTTGCCGCAGGTGCTGCATACGCACCCTCTGCTGCTGGCCTGTCTGCAGCTGGCGCTGGTGATCCCCATTCTCATTCTCAACCGCAATTATTTCACCGTAGGTTTCTCCCGTCTGGTGAAGCTTAGCCCCAATATGGACTCGCTGGTGGCCGTAGGCGCTGCGGCCGGCCTTGTATACAGCCTCATTGAAATGGGCCTGCTGGCCGCCGGACAGGTATCCGGTATGCCGGACCTGTACTTCGAGTCCGCCGGCATGATCCTGACGCTGGTGACGGTGGGCAAGTATCTGGAGGAGCGCTCCCGCGGCAAGACCACCGGTGCCATCTCCGCTCTGCTGGCTCTGGCCCCGGAGAGTGCCGTGGTGCGCCGTCAGGGACAGGAGCTCACCATCCCCACGGAGGAGATCGTGGCCGGTGACACCGTCATCGTCCGTCAGGGCGGCCGCATCCCCGTGGACGGTGTCATCACCGACGGCCACGCCGCCGTAGACGAGTCCGCCATCACCGGTGAGAGCCTGCCGGTGGAGAAGGTCCCCGGCGACGCCGTCACCTCTGCCACTGTCACCAGCTCCGGTTATCTGGAGCTGCGGGCCACCCGTGTGGGCGGCGACACCACCCTCTCCCAGATCATCCGGCTCATGGAGGAGGCCGCCTCCTCCAAGGCCCCCATCTCCCGGCTGGCAGACCGCATCAGCGGCATCTTCGTGCCGGCGGTCATGGCCATCTCCCTGACGGCGGCCCTGCTGTGGGCCTTCGTGGGGGGCATGGATGTCCGCTTCTGCCTCTCCATCGCCATCGCCGTGCTGGTGATCTCCTGCCCCTGCGCTTTAGGTCTGGCCACCCCCGTGGCCATCATGGTGGGCACGGGACAGGCCGCCCAGCAGGGCATCCTCATCAAGTCCGCCGAAAGTCTGGAGCTGCTGCACAAGGTGCAGACGGTGGTGCTGGACAAGACCGGCACCGTCACCATGGGCCAACCCCGTGTCACGGATATTCTCTGCGCCCCCGGCGTCACGGAGGAGGAGCTCCTCTGCGTGGCCGCCTCGGCGGAAAAGCCCTCGGAGCACCCGCTGGCCCACGCCATCGTGGAGGAGTCTCAAGCCCGCCACATCCCCCTCTGCCCCGTGTCCGGCTTCCGCTCCGTCCCCGGCGGCGGGATCCAGGCCACCCTCTCCGGCGAAGCGGTGCTGGCCGGCAATGCCGGTTATCTGGCGCAGAACGGTGTCTCGCTGGCAGCCATGGAGGCCGACGCTCACCGGCTGGCCGAGGACGGCAAAACGCCCCTGTTCTTCGCCGAGAGCGGCCGTCTGCTGGGTTGCGTGGCCGTAGCAGATGTGGTGAAGCCCGACAGTGCCAAGGCCATTGCTGCTCTGCGGCGCATGGGCCGCCGAGTGGTGCTGCTCACCGGCGACAACCAGCGCACCGCCAACGCCATTGCCCGCCAGATCGGCGTAGATCAGGTCATCGCACAGGTGTTGCCGCAGGATAAGGCCAAGTGCGTGGCCCAGCTCCAGCAGCAGGGTCAGCGGGTGGCCATGGTGGGCGACGGCGTCAACGATGCCCCGGCGCTGGCGCAGGCCGATGTGGGCCTTGCCATCGGTGCCGGTACGGACATCGCCATCGAGTCGGCGGATGTGGTGCTGATGAAGAGCAGCCTGCTGGACATCCCCGCCGCCATGGACCTCTCCCGTGCCGTGCTGCGGAACATTAAGCAGAACCTGTTCTGGGCCTTCTTCTATAACTCCATCGGCATCCCCGTGGCCGCCGGTGTCCTGTATCCGGCCCTGCACCTGACCCTGAATCCCATGCTGGCCGCCGCCGCCATGAGCCTCAGCTCCGTGTGCGTGGTGTCCAATGCCCTGCGTCTGCGGGGCTGGAAGCCCCCGGTCTTTCCCGATCAGCCTGCACCCACCGCTCCCCTGCCGGAGAGCGCCGTGTTCCAGTCTCAAGGAAAGGAGGAGAATACCGTGAACAAGACCATCCATATTGACGGCATGATGTGCGCCCACTGCACCGGCCGTGTGGAAAAGGCCCTCAATGACCTGCCCGGCGTAGAGGCCACCGTGGATCTGGACTCCAAGTCCGCCGCCGTCACCTGCACCCCCGACGTTTCCGATGACACCCTGCGTCAGGCCGTAGAGGACGCCGGCTACCACGTTACCGGCATCCGGTAATTGCCGCCTCCCACCACGGGGCCTTCCTCCCGGGAGGACGCCCCATCCCATGGCATTTTCCCAAGAAAAAGAGCATCCTGTGAGGGCTATTTCCTTCACAGGATGCTCTTTTTCATTCTGTTATCCGTTGTTCTGCTGAACCACATAGGAGAAGTAGTACCCGCCGATGCCGTCCGTCAGCAGCCCCGTGTAGGCGCTGCTGAGCCGACTGCTCTGGCCGGTAAAATACAAGGGGCATACATACCCCGTCTCCAGCAGCAGACGCTCGGCATCCTCCAAATAGGCGTCCCGTACCTCTACCTCGCCGCAGTCCGCCGCCACACCCATCAGCATATCGTAGGCGTGGGAGTAGAAGAACTCCCCCTCCTTGCTGCCGCTGGCCCACTGCCGCAGCAGGCCCATGGCGTCGTTGCGGTCGCTTTTCAGCGTCACCATGGCGATGGTAAACTCGCCGCTGGCCACATCCCGCTGTACCTCCTCGCCGGTAACGCCCTTCAGCGTCACCACAAGGCCCAGCTGATCCCGCCACGTATCCCGCAGCAGCTGGGCGAGCTTGGCGTTGATGTCGTTCTCCTCGTACAGCAGCGTCACCTGCCCCAATCCCGCCAGACTGCCGGGGTCCGTCAGGCCGGCCTGCTGCATCAGCTCCGCCGCCTTCTCACGGGCAGCCGTCAGCGCCTCTGGGTCGTTGTTCATGAGGTCGCCGCTCTCCGTGCGGAAGTCTCCGCCCATGGTGTTACGTATCCCTCCGGGAATCAGTCCGGTCGCCAGAGTCACCAGACGGCTCTCTGTCAGCGCCGCCAAGGCGTTCCGGTCGATGACCAGCGACATGGCCTGCCGCAGTTCCTCGCTGGCCAGGCTCTGTGCCATCTGGTTCACCAGCAGCGTCGTCACCTGAGGATAGCTGTCCGGTGTCCATGTCTCCGGCTCATCCGCCAGCTCCTCTTGGGACAGGCCCAGTACGAAATCCACCTCGTTCTTTTTCAGCAGCTCCGACCTCATCGCCGCATCCGTCTCGAACCGGAACACCAGCGTGCTCATTTGCAGTCGCCGCTGGTCGTAGTAGCTCTCCGGTACCGTGGCGGTCAGCAGACCGTTCTTCCATTCGCTGATGCGGTAGGCCCCGTTGGTACACAGGGCCGTGGGATCCGCCTGCCAGTTCTCCGGCTGCTCGCTGCGTACCGGCATGGTGGCCGCCGCCGTACACACGGCGCTTAAAAAGTAGGCGCACCGATTGCTGAGGGTCACCACAAAGGTGTTCTCTTCCGGAGCCGACACCTGCAGCTTGCTGACATCGCCGCTGCTGCGAACCTGCCGATAACCCGCCACCATCTCCAGCAGCGCCGCATTGGGGGAGGCCGTGGCCGGGTCCGCCAGCCGCTGCCAGGCGTAGACAAAATCCGCCGCCGTCACCTTTTGCCCGTCGGACCACTTCATGTCCCGCAGGGTGAAGGTATAGGTCTGTGTACCGTCGCTGTTGTCGGTGCAGACATATTTCCGGGCAGCCCCGGCCTCCACCCGGCTGCCGCCCTGCCCGTCGGAGGACAGCTTCATGAGATTTTCATACAGATGGCTCACCACGATGCGCTCGGAGTCCGTGGTGACCATAGCCGGGTCCAGCGTCCCCGGCAGCTCCGGCAGGCATACCCGCAGCGTCTGCGGCTCCCGCCGGGTGCCGCAGCCCGCCAGCGCCGCCGCCATCACCAGCGTCAGCAGCAGGCAAACGCCCCGTTTCCAAATATTCATAGCCCCACCTCTTACTTCTCCAGCGGAACCACCGTGCCGTCCTCCTCCAGCTTGGCGGAGACGATCTGGCTGCGGGTGTTGCGGGCGATATCGTCCAGCCGCATCCGGCTGGGGAAATCCGACAGCAGCGTATAGGCCACGCCGTGGCGCTTGGCCCGCCCCGTCCGGCCGATACGGTGTACGTAGTACTCATTCTCCTCCGGCACGTCGAAGTTGAAGACGGCGTCCACATCGTCCACGTCGATGCCCCGGCTGGCCACGTCCGTGGCCACGAACACATGGAGCTTGCCCTCCCGGAACTGGGCCATGACCTCCTCCCGCTTCTTCTGGGGGATATCTCCGTGGATGCACTGGGCGTCCAGCCCACGCATCTGCAAAAACTTCGTCAGCCGCTCCGTGGAGCCCTTGGTGTTGCAGAAGCAGATGACCCGCTCCAGCCCCTGCTTCTTGATGATGGCGGCAATGGCGTCCACCTTGGCGTCGGAGTCCACATCGAGGCGGTACTGCAAAATAGCGGGCTTATTCTCCTGCGTGGCCTGCACCGTGATCTCCTCCGGATCCCGCTGATAGATCCACGAGATATCCATCACCTCACGGGAGATGGTGGCGGAGAACATCCCCAGATTCTTCCGGTTGGGGATCTTGTCCAATATCCGCCGCACATCGTGGATAAAGCCCATATCCAGCATCCGGTCCGCCTCATCCAGCACCACGGTGGACACCTCGTTCAGCACCACCGTCCGCCGCTTCATGTGGTCGGAGAGCCGCCCCGGCGTGGCCACCACGATCTGGGGCCGCCGCTTCAGGGCGTTGATCTGCTTGCCGATAGGCTGGCCGCCGTACAGGCACACCAGCCGCACCCCCTCGTGGCACACCGCCACCTCCCGCATCTCCTCGGTGATCTGCATGGCCAGCTCACGGGTGGGAGCCAGGATCACCGCCTGCACCGCCTCGCTCTCTGGGTCGATGCGCTCGATGATGGGGATGCCAAAGGCCATGGTCTTACCGGTGCCGGTAGGGGCCTTGGCGATCACGTCCTTCCCCGCCAGCATGGGGGGGATGCACCCGGCCTGTACGGGGGTGCTCACTTCATATCCCTTGTTCTGAATGGCACGCATGGTCGCCTCCGACAGCCCAAAGCTCTCGAAGGGTGCGCCCTGTGTAATGTCCATAGTGTTGTCCTCGTTTTCGTATATTTTCAGCCATAATAGATTATACCACCGCTGTCAATAGAGCGGCGCACCCTCCTGCCGGAGAATACGCCGCTCATCATCTCTTACTCCGCCCGTTGGCGCTGCACCTGCTCCACCGTATGCCGGTACTGCTCCGCCGCCGTCTCGGCGCTCACCCTTTCCGGAGAGCCCATCAGCCGGAAGCTCCCGTCCTCCAGTCTTACGCCGTAGGAGATGCCGCCGAAAAAGTACAGCCGTTCCTCCGAAGCCGTCCCGCCGCCCTCCTCGGCCAGCCCCTCATAGGCCGGGATACCGGTAAAGGAGTAAGCGCCGGTGCAAAGCTCCCCGCCCAGCGCATCCACTTGAAGATACCCCGTCTCCATGCCGCCGGTGGTCAGCCTGCACACATACCCGTTGCACCGGTCATCGGGGCCGTAAAGGGGCCTGCCCAGGAGGATCACCGTGGTATCGTCCCATGTGCAGTCCGGCCCACCTTCCCCTGCGATGCGGCGGATTTCACCCTCTGCGAAGGTCATGGCCTGCTTTTCCGTCACGGATACCTCCGTCTTCTCCGGTTCTCTGCCGCCCCGGCCTATCCAGAGCAGCACAAGCACTGCCAGCAAGGATACCGCAAGCACCGCTATGTTCCTTCCCGCTTTCATGATAGAGCCTCCCTTCATCGCCCATTCGACTGCCGTCTGTTTTCTTACTTTTACCATACCTCCACGGCAAAGTCAATAGATTCGTCCCTCACTTTTTTGTGCAAAGTGCATATTTTCCGTTTCGCCACTGGCCCGGCCGACCGTGTCCCGTGCCGCCGCCTACATCCCCCAGCGGCAGGAGGACGGCCTGCAATTCTATACCGGCGCCGCCTATGCCACCTACCGGCAGAACGGAACCCTCTGGGTGACAAACCTCCGCACCGGAGAGACCCACGACACCGGCGTCTCCGCCGATGCCCCATACCACATCTGCACCGTCGGTGAGGACATCGCCGTGGTACAGGAGCAGTAACCACCATAAAGGATAGGGCAGGGCCGACAAAATGTCGG
>OFMT01000584.1_pt1 | contig 32445 bp, 26 predicted proteins | sample 1541891 | NCBI WGS metagenome assembly OFMT01 (sample SAMN04209230, study PRJEB22552) | human gut metagenome | biome: gut; material: feces | host: Homo sapiens | place: USA: Oklahoma | reverse complement strand
CAGCGGCGTGGCCAGGAGGGGAAGAGCGCGAGAAGGGGAGACGGCCTTCGCAACTCCGAGTGCTTCCCCTTCTCGCAAATTACCGCCTTCCAAAAGGCCGAACCTTTATCCCCAAAATAAAAAATTATAAAAAAAAGAGACCGTCAGACCAATAAAGTCCAACAGTCTCAAAAAAGAAAAAAAATCTTTTTATTCTTACACTTTCTTATTTATTCTTAACTTTTTCAAGCATCTCCTCAGCTCTCTCAATCTCACTCTTCTCATCCTTCGGAAGAACAATATTAAGAATAATCGCAAATACCGCTGCCGGAACAATACCGGAACCGCCGAAGATCAGGCTGATCGCCTGTGGCAGATGCACCAGGATCGCTGTATTGGAGCCAAGTCCATAACCAAGACCAAGTGCTACGGAAACGATCGTAACATTTCTCGGTCCGATCGGCCACTTGGTAATTAACTGGATACCGCTGACAACAATAGATGAGAACATCATAACAGCAGCGCCGCCAAGAACACTCTGCGGCATGATGGAGATCAGTGCAGCAAGCTTCGGGAACAGTCCGCATGCGATCAGGAAGATTCCTCCTGTAGCGATACAGAAACGGTTTACAACCTTATTCATTGCAACCAGACCAACGTTCTGGCTGAAGGATGTGTTCGGAAGCACACCGAACAGTGCTGCGAAGGAAGATCCAAGTCCGTCACACATAACACCACCGGAAAGCTCTTTGTCTGTAGCCTCTCTTCCAAGACCACCCTCTGTGATTCCGGAAATATCACCAACTGTTTCAACTGCAGTTACAATAAACATGATCAGGATCGGCACGATCGCACGTGCGTCAAACACCCATTTTACAGGCATCAGTGCCGGTACCGCAAACCATTTTGCCTGAGCAACCTTGTCCCAGTTGAGAACCCAGGCCTTTGTAGCCTCCACAGTAGCACCTGTGTCATCTACATATGTAAATGTTGTAGGAAGTACCATAGCCATGATACTTACCAGAATGTATCCCACGATAATACCGATGAGGATTGAAGAAAAGCTTGTGAAGCCTTTTGTTCCATGCTTCAGTACAATGATCACGATCAGAACTACAAAGCCTACAAAAAGGTTTTCAAGAGAACCGTAATCCTTTGCGGAGCTTCCGCCACCGAAAGAGCTGATTCCCACACCGATCAGTGAAAGACCGATCGAAAGTACAACTGTACCTGTTACAACAGATGGGAAAAATTTTCTCAAGGGCTTCAGAAAGCTTCCCAGAACAGTCTCAAAAAGACCGCCGATAAAGCAGGCTGCCATGATCGAACCATAGGCAACGACACCATTTCCCATAACTCCGGCAACACTCTGACATACGCCGATGAAGCCTGAACTTGTTCCCATAACGATAGGAAGCTTGCCACCGACCGGTCCGATCGTAAAGACCTGTACAAGTGTAACAATTCCTGCGATCAGCATTGCATTCTGAAGTAATGCAACCTGAAGATCCCCTCCTGCTTCGATCCCGCAGGCTGCCGTGATGATCAGAAGCGGGGTAAGGTTACCCACAAACATGGCAAGCACGTGCTGCAGTCCAAGGGGAATTGCCACCTTAAGAGGTGGGCGTCCGTCCAGCTCATAAGGGCTGGCTGTGTTTTTCTCCTGTTTTTCCATAATGAATCCATCCTTTCTTTCCCTATGTCCTGACGATAACATAAAAAAGAAGGCAGTTATACCCACTGCTGAATATAACCGCCCTGTTATCTGTCAGTACACGTATCGTGTCTCTTCTGTTTCGACACTCTTATCTGAACTGTTATTTCAGACTCCTGAAAAACGGGTTCATTATACAGTATCCCAACATCTATATCAAGTGTTAATTAACAAGTTGTTGATTTTTTTGCAGCTTTTTTTGCCTGGCTCTCACTCCAGAGCTCATCGGCCTGTTTCTTCCATACCTCTGCATAGTGATCACATTTTGCACAGAGATGCTCTGCTGTTTCCGGAGACTGAAGATCTGTAGATTTCGCTCCTGCACGCTCAACCATCTTGCGGAGAAGCTCAGGATTTTCAAGCATCGGACATGGACGAAGCATGTTTTTGTTGAACGGCTGACCCTTGTGATACTCCATAAAAATCGGGCTCTTCAGCGCCTCAAGGAGTGTACATTCTTTAATGTTCGCATTGGAGAAATGAATGAATACGCAAGGATCCACGTCTCCGTTTGCATTGATATGGAGGTAACGACGGCCACCTGCGATACATCCGCCTACATACTCTGCATCGTTCTGGAAGTCCATAGTGAAGAGAGATTTTGTGGCACGGAATCTGCGGACGCTGTCGTACATTTTGATTCTCTGCTCCGGTGTGGGGAGGAGATCTGCTGCTGCATCATTTCCAACCGGCATATAGTGGAAGAACCATGCAAAATAAGCTCCGCACTCGATCAGATGATCAAAATACTCCTCACTGCTTACTGCATCTACGTTTGCGGATGTGTAGCATGTGGAAACACCGAACGGAAGGCCGTGGCTCTTCAGAAGCTCCATGGCGTGCATAACCTTCTGATATACACCATCACCACGACGTCCGTCTGTAGTTGCCTCTGTTCCCTCAAGGCTGATAGCCGGAACGAAGTTTTTCACACGGAGCATTTCCTGACAAAATTCTTCGTCAATAAGAGTTCCGTTTGTGAAGGAAAGGAACTCGCAGTCCGGATTCATCTCACAGATCTTAATGAGATCCTTTTTGCGGACCAGTGGCTCACCGCCTGTGTAGATGTACATATAGGTTCCCAGTTCTTTACCCTGTTTTACGATAGAATCGATGGTCTCAAGATCCAGGTTCAGCTTGTGGCCATACTCTGCTGCCCAGCATCCTGTGCAATGAAGGTTACATGCGCTGGTAGGATCAAGAAGAATTGCCCACGGTACATTGCAGTCATTCTCTTCTGATACCTTTTCCTGCGTTGCGCTTCCCTTAAGACTGGCATTTACAATAAAGTTGCGGAAAAATGTCTGGCGTACGCCGGCATCCAGCTGATACATACGAAGGATCAGCTGATACCAGTTGTCCTTTGCCTCGATGGAGTGACGGATCGCATTTCTCTGTCCTGCATACCAGCCATCCGGTGTTACTTTATCAACCATTTCCATGATCTTCGGTATGTTTGTCTCCGGATCCTTCTCAAGATAATCCAGTGCTTTTGTTACGGTAGCTGCGATCGCTGCCTGTTTTGCTTTGTCTACGATTCCCATACTCTATTTCCTCCTATGTTATTATCTAAAGTGATTGGTTATTTTTATGTTTATGTTTAAAGCCGACTCTTGATGATCTTGATCGTCAGGATCCCGACCCATAGATTGAGGATCCCTTCCAGTAAAATGGAAAATCCTACCAACACCATCATCATAGCTGCTGCTTCAAATGGTCTGATAAAAACCAGAACTCCGATCACTCCGGTGACCAGTGCGATCAGCAGGATCTGCCACCACAACGCCAGACCGAATCTCTTCGCATCTACAGACATCTGGATCTTAAACAGGGCATCTGCCAGGATCAGGATTCCGAACACGGAAAAAATAAGATCCACTGCGAAATTTTTTCTGGCTATCAGGATCACTCCCACTGCCATCAGCAGGATCCCGAAAGCCAGATCAAACTGAAATGCCAGACAGAAAGCATCTCTCGTGAAATATCCGCTGATCTTAATAGCTCCGTACAGAATCAGCATGATTCCCATGAGCACGCACAGCATTTTTACAGAGCTTTTGGGCCTTGCCATCAGAAAAATACCCAGCACACAGAACAGTAATGACATGACGATGTAGATGTTTTTTACAAGCTTCAGCTGTTTCAGGTCATCCATACGTTCCCTCCTTGATAATTTTTTCTCATTTATTGTACTGAATTATACATCCCTGTGTCGTTTAAAAAAACAGACAAAAAAGAGCCAGTGCCTAAATTTCAGACACCAGCTCAAAATTAACCGTTTCTATACCTTAATAAAATTCGAGGACATTCCTGTTCTACACTAAATGGATATTTTTAATCTTCATTTAGTTGAAATCATAGCTTTTATTTCAGATTTTTGTACTGACTCTCAAGGCTCTTCTCGTAAATATACTCCAGCTTATGCATATCTGACAGGATATCATAATCCATATCATGCCGTAGCCAGTCCAGGATCACTCCCACAAATACACATTTATAATACCGGCTTATAAGATGCCTATCTTCCTGATCCATTTCAAAGTCTCCGACCGCCCTGTTGATCAGCTCCTCCACCACACGCTCTGCGGCATGATCCAGATAATCGGCAAATACATCCCTCTGGATCGAGCGGTACAGATGTATCATGGCTTTTTTGTTCTTCTGAACTGCGTTGACAAGGATTTCCATACAGTCGCTGACTGATTCCGGTACTTTCTGATCCTTCAGAATGTCATTCAGCTCTTCCTTTACCATTGCTTCCACTGCATCCGGAATATCTCTGAAATGGTAGTAAAATGTATTCCTGTTTACTCCACAGCGTTCCACAATGTCCTTTACCGTAATCTTGGACAATGGTTTTTCGTTCATAAGTTCCGTCAGTGTATGCAGTATGATCTGTCTTGTAAAACCTGGCATTTTCTCTCCCCCATCACAAGCTTTCCTCGGGTTATTTCCTTATTATGTCATAAAAATAACATACTTTCAAGCAACAACATGTTCGAAAATGTCCATAAATCCCCGGAGATCTTTCTCCCGATAACTGTCCCATGACCTGGTTGAACAAGGTTTTGTCAGATCTCTTCTTTCTGTTCCTGCACTTTTTTCTCTGGCTGAACATGAACGATTCCCTCCACAACGGTATGGTTTCTGACCTGATTTACCACAATATCCAGGTTTTTCCAGCTGCATCGGAACTGTTCTCCGTCCTCCGGTACACGTTCCAGAACTCCGCAGACAAAGCCGCTGAAAGTATCATATTTTTCTACAGGAAGCTCCACATTTATGACCTCTGCCACATCATCCAGGATCGCTCCTCCCTGTATTTTCCAGATATGTTCTCCTGTCTTCTCAATATCATCCGGCTTCGGCAGATCTGTCCTGTCGTCAATATCTCCCACCAGCGTCTCCACAAGATCATGCAGAGTGACAATTCCTACAAAGCAGCCATATTCATCCAACACTACTGCAAAATAATCCCGTTTTTCCCTCATTTCCCGGAAGATCAGGTTGGCACGCATGGATTCCGGTACAAAAAACGGCGAATAACAGGCATGATGCAGAACAGCTTCTCTGGATCTGTCATCCAGGCGGAAATAATCTCTGGTGTCCAGAATATGGATAATATCATCTTGGTCTTCCCCGCATACCGGATAAAAGGTGTGACGGTTCTCTCTGATGATCCGTTCCCATTCCTCATCAGAGTCTTCCATATAGAGGACAACCACATCTCTTCTGTGTGTACAGATCTCATCTGCCGCAGTATCATCCAGGTCAAAAACATTCTGGATCATCTCGCTTTCTTCCTGCTGGATGCTGCCCTGTTCATTTCCCTCTGTAAGCAGCATACGGATCTCTTCCTCTGTGGCCTGCTCCTCTTTTTCTTCCGGTTTGATTCCCATCAGATACAGCACACCATTGGCAGTTACTGTCAGAAGTGCAGTAGCCGGCCAGACTGCGATCATCGCGATCTTAAGAAGTCCTGCCAGACGCAGAGACAGCTCATCCGGATTTTTCATTCCCAGACGTCTTGGCACCAGTTCTCCGAACAGAAGACTTACATAGGAAAGCAGTATGGTCACAATGATCATGCATACGATCTTCAGAACATTCTGTGGTACATCTATCCCTGACCTTATCAGTGCCTCTGTCATCGGCTGTGCAAAATATTCTGCCGCAAAAGCGCTCTGCAGAAATCCTGCCGTAGTTACCGTTACACGGATCGCTGTCATAAAATGTGCCGGCTGTTCTGTAAGCTTTATCAAAATCTGCGCCCGGTGATCTCCCTCTTCTGCCAGCTCCTTCATCTTCGCTTCATTCATGGACAGAACCGCCATTTCCGCACCTGCGAAAACAGAATTCAGAAAGATCAGGAACACCAGTAAAACAATTGCCTGTATCATATTTTTATTCCCCTCAGTATAGTCGTCCGGAATTATCCCGAACCAATTATAATACAGAAAGCGGACCGTTATCATCCGCTTTCCTGTTGCTTACTCTGATTATTATTACATAAGATAGCATAACCCTTCCGGTCTGTCAAACCATCAACCTCCAACCAGCAATATACTATGATATAAAAAGCAGCAGATACATACAACAGAACGGCCTTTCATCTTCCACTCTGCTGCATGCCTATGAACATCATCGCTGCACGACCTATGTTCACTCTGCTGCTTCCTTTTCCATATGATGTTTCGGAAATTCCATAATGATCTCGGTTCCCTGTCCCGGTTCACTGTTAAGCCACAGCCTGCCGTTCAGAGTTTTTACCCCGTGCTTCACAATAGAAAGGCCAAGGCCGGTTCCGCCGATTTCCTTGGAATGGCTTTTGTCCACCCGATAAAAGCGTTCAAAAATGCGTTCCTGATCTTCCTTCGGAATACCGATCCCTGTATCCCGCACATTCACGCGAACTGCATCCTCGCCATCCTTCAGTCTCACAAAGACCTCTCCACCCCGGCGGTTATATTTGACAGCATTATCGCAGACATTATAGAGAACCTCTTCCATGATCGTCGGCACTGTATCCAGCACTGTACTTCCGCCTTCCATATACATATGCACTTCCTGCTTTTCGGCAGCTTCATGTAAGGTAGAAAAAATATCATGAGTCAGACTGTAAAGATCCAGTTTTTCCCACTGATACGGCAATCCGCCTTCATCCAGACGGGAGATCCGGATCACATCTCCAACCAGACGGATCAGTCTCTGCGCTTCCTTATAGATGCGTCCTGCAAAAACCTTCACATCCTCATCCTTCACAAATCCGTCCTGCATGATCTCAGCAAATCCGGAAATGGAAGTCAGCGGCGTTTTCAGTTCATGGGAAACATTGGCGGAAAATTCTCTTCGCAGCTGTTCCCTTTCTACTTTTTCGGTCACATCCACCAGAAGGATCACCGCACCCTCTGTCTTATTTTCTCTTGTGACAGGATTGGCGATCACCTGAATCTCACTGCCATCCAGACGAAGGATCTTGTTCTCATGCTTTCCTTCAAGGACCTGCCCAACGACACCTCGAAACTCCTCCGAGCGGTTCAGAAGATATACACTTTCTCCTGTTTTGATCTCCTTTACTTTAAGAAGCTTTCCCACACTGGAGTTGACAGAAAGTACCATGGTATAACGGTCGATCACAAGAAGTCCCTCCTGCATGTTCTCCGTGATAATAGAAAATTCTTTCTGCTGTCTTCTGGCTGCCTCAAGCTGCAGACGGATCTGCCGGCTCTGTCTGCCGATCTTGCTAAGAAGCGGCTGTACCTCATCATAGGCATCATTCTCATCCGGATGCTCCAGATCAAGCCCATTAAGAGGTTCCACAACCTTCCCGGAAAGCCTGGATGCAAATACGCCGGACAGGAGCAGCATAAGTATCAGAACTGCAGCAAAAGGCGGAAGCAGCTGCAGGAGCAGCATCCATACAGAAGCCTGGTTACTGGAAACTCTCAGCACATTGCCATTTTCAAGGCGTACTGCATAATACATTGTTTTTTCGGAAAGCGTGGATGACATTCTTTCATCCGCACCTTCTCCGTTGATCTCTGCTTCACGGATCTCCTTGCGATGTCCGTGATTATCCATGCTTTCCACATTTGCCTCATTGTCGTAGATAACTTTTCCACTTTCATCCACATAAGTGATCCTGGAATCCTCATCATTCAGCTTCTTCAGATAATCTGTCCCGGCACTTTCCACACCTCTGGAAATATACACGGCTTCTTTCTTCAGCTCACCCATCAGCTGTCCCTGAAAATAGTGATAAAGGATCCCCACGACAAATGCCAGTCCCAGTACTGTGATCAGTGATGAAACCAGCATGATATACTTAAATATTTTTTTACTCAAAGCTCAGCCCTTTCCTTTCTCCGAAATCTATATAGCATTTTACAAAAGCAATGTAAAAATAATTATCCGGAAAAAGTTAAATCCTTGTAAATTTCATCACATTATAAAAAGTGCTGTGATATCCTTTCAATACCACAGCACTTTTTTACAATAATGCAACTCTTTGCAATCTGCTCTTACTTATTTCTATTCCTCAACAAAATAGTTATCTGTATGACTGGAACCGCTTCTGTGGTTTCCTGTGATGGAATATTCCACCCACTCTGCAATGTTCACAGCGTGATCACCGATACGCTCGAAATATTTTGCAGCCATAAGGATATCCAGACCGATGCTTGCATCCGGCTTTCCGTTATTCAGAACCTCGGCCAGCTTTTCCTTAATATCATTGAAGGCATCGTCCACCTTATCATCATCGTCAATAACCTTTCTGCAAAGCTCAAGATCACCCTTTACAAAGGCATCGATGCTTTCTGTAACCATCCGGACAGTATCCTCTGCCATCTTCCGGATATTAATGATATCTCCGGTAACTGCTTTGTCCTCGATATGCTTGGACAGATCCGCAATATCTGCTGCCTGATCACCGATGCGTTCCATATCGGAGATCATCTTCAGCGCTGCGGAAATGGATCGCAGATCTCCGGCTACCGGATGCTCATGAAGAAGAAGCTTCATGCAGAGATTTTCAATCTCTCTTTCCTGTGCATCGATCTCTTTTTCCGTCTCAAAGATCTTGCCAATGAGAGTCATCCCGCCTTCACCCTGAATAGCTTTGGCAGAAAGTGAAATTGCTTTTTCGCAGAGACTTCCCATGGTGATCAGTTCCACGTGAAGCTCTTCCAGCTGTCTTACAAAACGTTCTGACATAATCTCAACCAAACCTTCCTGTAATATAATCCTCTGTACGCTTATCTGCCGGCATGGAGAACAGCTTGTCTGTATCCGCAAATTCCACAACCTCACCAAGAAGGAAAAATGCTGTCTTGTCGGAGATACGGGTTGCCTGCTGCATGTTATGTGTGACCATAACAATGGTGTAATCCTTTTTAAGCTCTACTGCCAGATCCTCGATCTTGGAAGTGGAGATCGGGTCCAGGGCAGATGTAGGCTCATCCATAAGAAGCACCTCCGGCTGTACTGCCAGGGCACGGGCAATGCAGAGACGCTGCTGCTGTCCGCCTGACATTCCAAGAGCACTTTTTTTCAGGCGGTCCTTGACCTCATCCCAGATTGCCGCATCACGGAGAGATTTTTCCACGATCTCATCCAGCTTTGCCTTGGAACGGATACCGTGTGTTCTCGGACCGTATGCAATATTATCATAAATGCTCATCGGGAACGGATTGGGCTTCTGGAATACCATTCCCACACGTTTACGCAGAAGATTCACGTCCATATCTCCGTAAATATCTTCCCCGTCAAGCTCTACCTTTCCTGTGATGGTACAGCCTTCCACAAGGTCATTCATACGGTTTAAGGATTTCAGAAGTGTGGATTTACCGCAGCCGCTTGGTCCGATAAATGCTGTGATCTCCTTTTCCGGGATCTCCATATTGATTCCCTTCAGGGCATGAAAGCTTCCGTAATGGAGATTCATATTGTCAATTGAAATTTTTGTATTTTCACTCATGATCGATCATTATCCTTTCGCAATTTTTCTGGCTACCAGACCGGACAGTCCGTTGATAACAAGTACAAATGCCAGAATGACTACTGCTGTTGCAGATGCCTGGTTTACATGAAGTCCCTCACTGGAAAGCACATACATGTGAAGTGCCAGGGTACGTCCGGAACCCATCAGGCTGTTTGGAACTGCCGCAACAGTACCGGAGGTATAAAGAAGTGCTGCAGTCTCACCTACCACACGTCCGATGGCCAGGATCACACCTGCCAGGATTCCAGGAACTGCGGAGGGAAGTACAATCGTAAAAATAGTACGGAGCTTGCCTGCTCCAAGTCCGAAGCTTGCCTCACGGTAAGAATCCGGAACAGATTTCAGTGCTTCCTCAGCGGTACGCATGATCAGGGGAAGTACCATGATCACCATGGTCAGGGCACCGGAAAGAAGAGACATGCCCCAGTGCAATGCAGTTACAAAGAACAGCATACCGAACAGACCATATACGATGGATGGAATACCGGAAAGTGTCTCTGCGGTAATACGGATCAGCTTTACAAAACGGCTGCCTTTTTTTGCATATTCCACAAGGAAGATCGCTGCAAAGATTCCTACCGGAGCGGCAATCGCCAGAGATACCAGTGTCATGATCAGGGTATTGATCAGTGACGGGAGAAGGGAAACGTTCTCTGAGGTATAGGTAAGGCTGAACAGACTTGCATTCAGATAGGGAATACCTTTTACAAGCACATAGCCGATCAGGAAGAACAGCAGTGCAAAAGTGATCACTGCTCCCAGCAGTGTGAGAAATGCCAGGATTCCTGCACCAGGATGTCTTGCATAAGACTTCAGCTGGTCTCCTATGGTAAGTGTATTTCTTTTTTTCATGGTTGTTTCTGCCGCAGGATCTGCAGTTACTGATACGTTAGTTTGCATACTCCGCCCTCCTGTTCAGCAGTGAAAGACTTAAGTTGATGATCAGGATAAATACAAAGAGTACAACTCCTGTTGCGATCAGTGCTTCTCTGTGAAGTCCTGATGCATATCCCATCTCTGTTACGATGTTTGCAGTCATGGTACGGACACCCTGAAGAAGTCCCTTCGGCATACGTGGCTGGTTTCCGGCTACCATGATCACGGCCATGGTCTCACCGATGGCACGTCCGATCCCAAGGACAACGCCTGCCAGGATTCCTGACTTTGCTGCCGGAAGCATAACAAAGAAAATGCTTCTCTCTTTTGTTGCGCCAAGTGCAAGTGAGCCTTCATAATAGCTTTCCGGAACGCTTCGTACTGCCGATTCCGTAACTCCGATGATCGTCGGAAGGATCATGATTCCCAGAAGGATACATGCTGCCAGCATACTGCTTCCGGTTCCTCCGAACAGCTGGCGGATCAGCGGCACCAGGAGAACCAGACCAAAATAGCCATATACGATGGATGGAACGCCTGCCATAAGCTCAATACCGGATTTCAGTGGTTTATAGATTTTTTTCGGGCAATATCTTGCCATAAATACGGATGTAAAAAGTGCGATCGGAACTCCGATAAGGATTGCTCCTGCAGTTACATAAATACTTGCCACGATCATTGGCAGGATTCCGAATTTATCGTTTGTTGGTCTCCATTCTGTTCCGAAGAGGAATTTTAAGGGACCGATCTTTCCCATTGCAGGAAGGCCGTTTGCAAAAAGGAACACACAAATAAGAAATACTGCGAGAACCGATGCACAGGCCGCAATGAGAAAAACGACCTTCATGGCCTTTTCTCCTAAATGATTCATAAGACACCTTTCTCTCTGTTCCAGTGGATATCCACTGTGCTGATATATAACGGAGCGGCTTTCCTGACCTTGTCATGATCGCCGCTCTTTGTAAGATACTTCAATCGTTTTTTACCTGGGAATTTATTTGGTCACGTCTTCCCAGTCTGTGATATCACCTGTGAAGATGGATTTTACCTGGTCACTTGAAAGCTCCTCAAGGTCATTGTCGTTATTTACGATGACTGCGATACCATCTTTTGCGATCTCTGTAGCTTTAACACCTTTCTCTGTTTCCTCGTCCTTCAGCTCACGGGATGCCATTCCGATATCACATACACCCTCTGTTGCGCTATTGATTCCTGTTGTGGAATCGCTGACCTGAACTTCTACTGTGATGTTTTTGTTTGTTTTCTGATATGCCTCCGCAAGCTTCTCCATTACAGGTCCTACGGAAGAAGATCCCATAACTACGACTTTGCCTTTTGCATCTCCGGCTTTGTATGCCTCTGCTTTTTCATCTACTTTGATGTAGCCTTCTTTTTCGATGATGTCCTGTCCGTCAGAGCTCATGATGTAGTTGATGAAATCCTGTGCTGCATCACTGAGCTTGTCGCCTGTTACGATGTTGAACGGACGTGCTACCTTGTATGTATCATCTGCAACGTTCTCTGCTGTTGCCTCTGCTCCATCGATCTTTACTGCTTTTACTGTATCGTTGAGGGAACCAAGGGATACGTATCCGATAGAGTTCTCATCGCCTGCTACTGTGGTAAGCATTACATCTGTGTTGTTTGTGATACTTGCTTCCTGTGTTGTCATATCTACTTTCTCGCCGTCTTTTTCTTCTTCGATCCCAAACAGCTCTACGAATGCTCCACGTGTTCCGGATCCATCCTCACGGGAAATTACGTCAATTGCTCCGGATGGTGCTGCCATTACGACTGTTCCCATTACTGTAGTTCCGATAAGTGCTGCTGTTAAGATACCTGCGATTCTTTTTTTCATGATTTTTTTCTCCTCATTTCTATGATCATTTTTACTTGCTTACTGCTTAAATACAGGTGTTATTATAGGAATGGAAGGTAAAATATAAAATCGCGGTTTTGTAAAATGTTAGTAAAAAAATGTGATATAAAAAAAGCTGCTTGCGCAGCTTTTTTTATATGATGTATTCGTCTGCCTTGACAGATTGCCAGTTCATCAGGTCTTCCAGTGTTATATGATCCACCACACCTTTGATAGCATCGTCCAGCTTTTTCCAGAGGATCTGGGTGACACAGTTCTCCTCACGTTCACAGAAGGCTCCGTTGTCGTCCAGACATTCCACAGGGGAAAGGCTTCCTTCTGTGAGGCGGAGGATCATTCCGACCGTGTATTTATCCGGGGTCTGCTGCAATGCATAGCCGCCCTGAGGGCCACGGACACTGCGGACAAAGCCTGCTTTGTTCAGAATGGAGATGATCTGCTCCAGATATTTATCGGAGATCTCCTGGCGCTTCGCCACATCCTTCAGGCGGATCGGTTTTCCTGTATAATTTGTAGCAAGATCCAACATCAGTCTCAGCGCATATCTTCCTCTTGTAGAAATCCTCATGTAATATTTACCTCCAATATTTCAGTATTCTTCTGATTTATAGCCTTTTGCTCTTTCTGTTATTGTGTAGCTGTTCAGCCGGAAATATTCCTCTGTATTCCATAACCGGCACCCTTCTCTGTGATACACAGGCAGCTTCCTGTATCTTCTTTCATAGGAAGCAGAATCTGCTTTGCAGACTTTATTCTTTATATTGTTAATAGGTTTTGTTTGTTTTCTCTATTATACCTGAAAAAGCTACAAGATACAAGCAAGTCCACACACACTGCTTATTGCTTTTCGCGGGACCTTACCAGTGAACAGTAACCACAGCCCCACAGAGGGCTTACTTAATTCGATGAAATCAAGAATAAAACCGGCGCTCCGGCAGCCTGCTTGGACAGGCATTCAGGAGCGCCGTAAATAATCCCGCAGAATCACGCTTCGGGGCAAAAGAAGCGGTCTTCGGATCGATTATTTTGTAAACAGTGGTGTGGAGTAGTAACGGTCTCCACTGTCCGGAAGAAGTGCTACGATCACTTTCCCCTTGTTCTCCGGGCGTTTTGCAAGCTGGATCGCAGCATAGAGAGCTGCACCGGAGGAAATTCCTGTAAGGATTCCCTCTTTCTTGGTAAGGAGTTTGGATGTTTCAAATGCATCCTCGTTCTCTACCGGAATGATCTCGTCATAAACCTTGGTGTCAAGTGTGTCCGGAACAAAACCTGCGCCGATACCCTGGATCTTATGCGGGCCTGCTTTTCCCTCAGAAAGTACAGGAGAAGTTGCAGGCTCAACAGCAACTACCTTCACATTCGGGTTCTGGCTCTTCAGGTACTCACCTGTACCGGTGATCGTTCCGCCTGTGCCGACACCTGCTACGAAAATGTCTACCTTTCCGTCTGTGTCATTCCAGATCTCAGGACCTGTTGTTGCTGCATGTGCCTTCGGGTTAGCCGGGTTCTCAAACTGTCCCGGGATGAAGCTTCCCGGAATCTCCTTGGCAAGCTCTTCTGCCTTGGCAATGGCACCCTTCATTCCCTTGGCTCCGTCTGTGAGAACTACCTCTGCACCATATGCCTTCAAGATGTTTCTTCTCTCAACACTCATGGTCTCCGGCATGGTGAGGATCGTCTTATAGCCCTTGGCAGCTGCGATGGCTGCAAGTCCGATTCCTGTGTTACCGGATGTTGGCTCGATAATGGTTGCGCCTGGTTTCAGGACACCTTTCTGCTCTGCATCCTCGATCATTGCCTTACCGATTCTGTCCTTAACGCTTCCTGCCGGGTTAAAATACTCAAGCTTGGCAAGTACTGTAGCCTCAAGTCCCTCAGATTTCTCTACGTTCTTAACCTCTACAAGCGGTGTGTTTCCGATCAGTTCCAGTGCGCTTCCGTAAATTTTACCCATGATGATATCCTCCTTATTTCCTTTATGTCCATTTCCTCATTTCCTAGTAACTATATATGTTTTCTGTGATTTGATTGAATTATATCATAGTACAGGGATTTGTCAATACATTTCAGCCAAAAAACGCAGGAATTTTTCTCCGGAAAAACCCCTGCGCTTCATATAATTTCATTTATTCTTTTTTAGGATTTTTACAAGCAGATGCATAGTCAGGCGGATATTCATATTCTTTATTTTTCAGATTCTGTTAATGTAATATCCCCATCGCTGCATTCCACATTTAAAGTCGGTGCTGAAGCACCGGCCTTGTTCTCATAAACAGAGGTGTCTTCCTCATTGTCGGTTTTTCCCCTGGAAAGCCCCTCCGTGTCCACATCTCCGTCTGCAGCTTTCAGATAAATATTGGTTTTCTCTGCACTGCCGTTCTTCATTTCTACAGAAACATCACCGCAGGAGCTATTGATCTTCATATCTCCGTTAAAGCTGCTGTTGTCTATCTGAATATCTCCGTCGCTGAGAGCTATCTGCCCATCTGCAAGCTCTGCCTTTTTTATGGTCACATCTCCGTTTCCGGATTTCAGCTGCATGTTATCTGTACATTGAAGTTCTTTTACATTCAGATCCCCGTCGGAAAGCTTTGCATCAAACTTTTCGAACTCGCCCTTATCCAGCATCAGATCTCCACTGAGAAGTTCCAAGGTCATTTCTTTACACAAAAGCTGATCGGCAGCAAGATCCCCGTCGGAAAGCTGAAGCTCCGCTTCGGAAAGCTGTGCCTTCTCCGGAATATAAAGAACCACCGTATTCAATGCATCTTTCTTTTCTGTCAGATCCGCATGTGTAGAGAATATCCCCAGATCATAGGTTATATAATAACTTCCACTGCCGCCTGCAGGCTCCTCAAGCGTGAGCTCTCCATCCTTATCCTTCCAGGTCAGAGGATTTTTCCTCCCGTTTTTCTCAAGCTTATATTCCATATAATAATGGTCATCATCTGAGGTACGGATATCCAGATCAAAATCCTCAAAATCCACATTCAGCTTCGTAAAATCATCAATCTGTTCTTTTTTCATTACTGTAAGATTTTTACGACTGGAAGAATTTCCTCCGGATACATACATATGATCTGAAGTATATGTGAAATCTTTTCCCCCTGCAAAATATCCTGCTGTGGAAAGAACAACTCCCGCTACACAGAGTGCTGTACCTGTCATCAGCACTGTTTTTGCAATCTTATTCATTTTTATGCACCTTCTTTCTTGCAAGTCTGTTAACCAGACGGCCGATTCCCATTGCACACCATTTACATATATATATGGTAAGTACTCCAACAAGGATTCCCGCACCTGCCATCAGAAATCCACTGCCGACCATCATGCAGGCTGCTGCCAGAGATCTTGCGATCAATGTCACGCCGAAACCTGTGAGCACGATACCTCCGGCAATTGCTGATACACCTGTAACTGCCATGGAAAAGATCACTGCTGCGATGACAATCACCACTGCTGCCAGTACTGCAAGGCCTGCAAACAGCAGCGCAATGCTCACCGGCGATGCACAGATCACCAGAAATGCGAGAAGAATGATCTTTCCGGGGGAACGCTTCTTTCCTGCGGATGTACTGTACCCTGTTGTACTCAGGTTTCCTGAATCTGTCCGGCTATGTGCATGGGAGCTCTCTCCGTAATATGAACCTGCTGCCGGCAAAGCTGCTGTTTTTTCCTCGGTGATGTCTTTACTATCACCAACACTCTCCTGTAAAAGGTTCAAAAGCAGTTCCCTTGCCGCCTCTTTAGGCTGTCCCAGTTCTTCCATAACCTGCTGTTCATTCTCAGGTCCAGCCTCATCGAAGTATTCCGAAAAATACTCAATGGCATTGTCATAATCTTCTTTTGGAAGCCGCTTCAGATATTTCTTCAGCTGCTCCATATACTCTTTTCTTGTCATTTTCGAAGTCTCCCTTCCACAATATCGTCTATAGTATCGCGGTATTCTCTCCACTCTTTCCTCAGATATTCCAGCTGATCACGCCCGGCTTCTGTGATGGAATAATACTTTCGCTTCCTGCCCTGGAACTCTTGGGAATACGTTGTAAGATAACCACCTGTCTCCAGCTTCCGCAGGATGGGATACAGGGTAGACTCCTTGATGGATGCAACCATCTTTACAGTCTGGCTGATCTCATATCCGTAGGAATCCTGCTGTTCCACAACAGAAAGGATCAGACATTCTGTCAGCACAGCTGATACCGGATAGTAATACATACGCTCACCTCTTTATGTAATTATTTTATATATAAAATTTTTATATATAATTATTTTACATATATAGTATCATATTTTCCCCTGTTGTCGAGCCCAATTTCACAATTGCTTTTTCCTATCTCCTTATTTATAATATTTACAAATGCAAACACCCACCAAGAAAGGACGTATTTTTATGGAAAAAAAGCCTCATCTGATGGCAATCGTCCTGTTTCTGACGGGTCTTATCTGTATTGGACTGCTTTTTGGCCTCAGCTATAAAACCTACCGGAAGATCGATGCCGTTGACCAGAAAATGGCCTCCGTGATCAAACCGGTCCAGAAAAAGCAGAAATCCATGAAAGAGGATATCGAACTTTATACAGCCAAGATCGAAAAGAAACAGGCAGCCAACAAATACCTGCAGCAGCGGACACAGACAGAAAAAGCTGTCAAAAACAACACTGGTGAACATGAACGGGCACCGGAAGCCGAAAACAGTCAGAAAACGACCAAACCCTCTGTTTTCAGTGAAGCCGGTGGTGAGGGATTCACCGATGGCGGTAATGATACCTCTTCTGCTTCCAACAACGGCCATATCGTCGGAATCGATCCCGGACATCAGGGCGAAAATGTTGATATGAGTGCCACAGAGCCGAACGGTCCCGGTTCCTCCACCATGAAGGCCAAGGCTTCCACCGGAACCAGAGGTTCCTTCAGCGGTCTCCCGGAGTATCAGCTGAATCTGGACGTTTCTCTTCTGCTTAGGGATATCCTGGAACAGCGTGGATACCAGGTAATAATGACAAGGACAGACAATGATACCGCTATCAGCAACAAGGAGCGTGCAGAGCTGGTCGCTTCCCAGGGTGCGGAGATCTGTGTCCGTATCCATGCAAACGGAGATGATTCTGCAGATGTCTCCGGTGCTCTGACCATGTGTCCGTCCCAGCAGAATCCTTATGTTTCCAGTCTCTATGACAGTTCCAACAAACTATCCAAATGCATTGTGGATTCCTACTGCGCAGCTACCGGCTTCCAGAACCGCGGGATCATCTACACAGATTCCATGACAGGTATTAACTGGAGCACGATCCCGGTGACGATTGTGGAAATGGGATTTATGACCAACCAGAGCGATGATCTGAAAATGGCGGATTCCTCCTTCCAACAGACTATGGCAGAAGGGATCGCCAATGGAATCGATGCTTATTTCCAATAATAAAAAGGAGTTTGTTTATATATGAAAAAAAATACATTTCTGTATATTGTGATCGCAGTGCTTGTCATCGCACTGGCAGGACTTGGGGCACTGAATGTCCACTCCCTGGACAAGCTTGCATCTCTCCAGACAAAAGTTAACAAGCTGCAGAAAAGTGTGCAGGAGGTTTCTGATTCTGCCGCTGAGCTCAGCAGCAAAGCCGATCAGCTGGATGCTCTTTATCCTGATGATCCTACCGTTTCCAGCGCTGCTGCCGCAGCATCTTCAGCTGAGGTCCAGGGTCCTTCCGCACAGGAAGAATCCACAGATACATCTGCAGCCTCCGATTCTTCCGAAGCTTCTGGCAGCAAGGACAGTTCTTCTTCCACTCAGGAAGAAGGAACTCTTTCCCCATCCAGCGGAAGCACTTTCACAGACAATTCGGATTCCAGCATGGACAACCTTCTGAACCAGGTACAGTCTCTTCTTCCCACCGATAACGGAACCTGGTCCGTATATGTATGCAATCTTGCAAAAAATACCGAAGGTACCATCAACGATCAGCAGATGCAGGCTGCCAGCCTGATCAAGCTCTATATCATGGGTGCCGTATATGAAGATTATGACAGTCTTTCCTCCAAATACAGCAAGGATCAGTTGGACAATGCACTGAACTCCATGATCACAGTCAGCGACAATGATGCTGCCAATACACTTGTCAATTATCTTGGCGGCGGGGATGACGCAGCCGGAATGGCCCGTGTGAATAAATTCTGTCAGGATCACGGATACACCAGCACTTCCATGGGACGTCTTCTTCTTGCAGATAATTCCAATGGGGATAACTACACTTCCGCAAAGGATTGTGGAAAATTTCTGAAGACCATCTATCAGATCGACAAGGGTACTGCTACCGATAACAACGATACTCTGGCAGGAGCCGAATATATGTATCGTCTTCTGAAAATGCAGACCAGGAAAAACAAGATCCCGGCTCAGATGCCTTCCGAGGTAAAGGTTGCCAACAAAACCGGTGAACTGGATCACGTAGAAAACGATGCCGGCATCATCTATGACACTGCAAAGGGGATCGACCTGGTAGTCTGCTTTATGTCACAGGATCTTAACGATACCTCTGCTGCACAGAACACCATCGCACAGGACAGCCGTGCGATCTATGGATACTATAACGAATAACAAAAGAAACTATCTTCATTTTATATTGGTAAGGAAAACATCATGAATCAGACAAAAGAGAAAAAAACAAGATACTTATTATGGCCTGCGCTGCTGCTTCTGCTTCTTCTGCTGGCGCCGGGCAACATTGTCCGTGTGCAGGCTGCCTCTGACCAGACTGCTGTCCAGCTGAAACTCAGTCAGGGTATCCGCCGCTATGATTATGCTTACCAGGTCCTTGATCTGGTAAATCAGGAACGTGCCAAAAAGAACCGGAATCCTGTCACTATGGATAAGAACCTTCTGGAATGCGCTATGACCAGAGCAGAAGAACTGACCGTTTACGCCAGTCATACCCGTCCCAATGGTTCCATCTGTTTTTCAGCCTTTCCTTATTTTGAGGATCCAAGTGAAAATCTTGCGATCAACCAGGGAACTCCTGAAGAAGTTATGGAATCATGGATCGAATCTTCCGGACATTACACGAACATCATGAATTCCAAAAATGTTTCTGCCGGAATCGGCTGCTACTCACAGAACGGTCATCTCTACTGGATCCAGTGCTTTTCTTCTCACGCAACAGAAGCCTGCACACAGCCTGCCAATCAGACTGTGTCACCTGTTATTTCCGTGCTTCCAAAGCTGATAAATATCCATTTCAACGAAGCTTCTCCGATCACATTCACAGAAGAACAGAAAACACTGGCTATCTATATAACCTGTAATGGATTCAGCTATATGAGTTCCAGCCTTGACCCGTCTTCTTTCACATGGGCAACAGGAGATCCTTCCATTGCCACTGTGGATCAGAGCGGTGTTATCCGACTGAAAAGCAGAGGAACCACTACGGTTTCTGCCACACTGAAATCCTGCCCGGACAAAACACTGTCTGCAGATCTCAATGCATACTATGATCTGGAAAATTCCAGAGAGACTTCTCTGCGCTATACAAGTTCCTGGAACTATACCGGAAGTCCCATTACTTTTTCTCCTGAACTAAAATTCCATGGTCGTACGCTGACTGAGGGAAAAGATTATACGATTTCTTTCTCCAACAATCAGAACAGCGGTGTGGGAACTTTCACGATCACAGGTCTTGGCCTTTATTCCGGAACTCTGACGAATAATTTCGGTATCTGGCAGATCAATCTCTCTCAGGCAGAGATTGATTTTTCCCAGTCCTCCTATCTGTATACCGGAACTCCACTAACTCCGAAGCCCACTGTCACCTGGAATGGTATAACCCTGACAGAAAATGTAGATTATACACTCTCCTGGCATAACAATGCCCAGCAGGGAAACGCTTATGTTACTGTTTCCGGTAAGGGAAATTTCACCGGTGAAAATAATAAATATTTCTACATCGACCTTACCCCGATCACGGAAGCTGAGATTGGTGATATCCCGGATTATGAATATGCTCCTGGCAAAGAATTCAAGCCGGAGCCAACGGTCACATTAAATGGTGTTACTTTAAAGAAAGATGTTGATTATACCCTTTCTTATTATGATAACACCATGGCAAGTTCCAGAACCAACAGACCTCGTGTCCATATAACCGGTATCGGCATTTACAGAAGCGGTTTTTCCAAATACTTCACCATCAATCCACTGAAAATCTCCGGTGAGACCATCCAACTGGCAGATCCAAACTGCAAAAGTGAAAGTGTAACCTCTTATCTGCGAAATAACCTGGTCATCACCTATAATGGCACACAACTGACCTCTGATGATTTTCGCATTACTTCTGTATACTATTCCTCCAGCAATGAGATCCTGGATTTTTCACTTTCCTATAAGCAGAATTATTCCGGTTCAAGGCATATGACATCTGTAAAGCTTTGCGATCTTTCGGATATTCCGGAACAGATCTTCAACGGCAATGCAGTAACTCCGAAGCCTACCGTAAAATACGGCTCGGACACGCTTCAGGAAGGCACGGATTATGTCCTTACCTGGAAAGATAACGCCAAAACCGGCACTGGCTCCGTAACGGTTACAGGAATCAACAATTATTTTTCAAGTCAGTCCCTGACCTTTAAAATATCCGCTCCGGCACCAACGAGCACTCCAACTCCGAAGCCTACTGCCACTCCAAAGCCGAAGCCATCCACTACCCCGGCTCCAATGCCATCTGGCACTCCGGCTCCGAAGCCATCCACTACCCCGGCTCCTATGATCACGAAATTAACTGCACCGTCAATTAAGGCCTCTGCCTCCTGGAACAGCTGTACGCTCCGCTGGAACCGTATAAACAATGCCCGGAACTATATTCTCTACAGAAAAACAAATTCCGGAAAATACACAAAGATCAAAACTTTAAACGCAAATACTACTTCATACAAAGACACAAAGATCACTATCGGAAATAAATATTCTTACGTGATCCGTGCAAGCAAAAAAACATCCTCCGGTTATATCTACAGTCCAGCTTCCAAAGCAGTGACTGTGAAACCGAATCTGCTCCGTCCGTCCACAAAGCTTAAAACCCTCAAAGGAAAACAGACACTTTCCTGGAAAAAGATTTCCGGAGCAACCGGCTATGTCATCTATCAGAAAAAAGAAAATGGTTCCTTCAAAAAAGTAAAAACTATTTCTTACAAAAATACCAGCTATACATTTAAGACAGCAAAAAATGTTACATATAGCTACAGACTGGTTCCATACCGCACAGTAAACAGGAAGGTAAAAACCGGACCTGCAAGTGCGGTAAAAACCGGAAAAGCAAAATAACAGACTTACCGGATCGGATCGAGTAGGAGGCGGTGACTAACCGCCGTCCTCTCACACCACCGTGCATACCGCTCGGTACACGGCGGTTTCAATAGTTGACGTGCATGGACTGATAGGCTGTGGCTAAATCATAAAAGCCCCAGTTTATCAGTCTTTCTTTTGTTAGTGCTCGTTTGACCACTCCTGCATTTGCCATTCTCCAATAAGCTTTTCGGCTGTAGGCTCCTTCACAGGCTGACCATTCTGGCATTCCCAACCCCATCAGCTTCCGTTTTCGTGTCTTTGGCAGTTTCCACTGTTTCCAGATACACATTCGTATCCTTCGATACAGCCACCTGTTCAGCCTTTCGACGTTGTTTTTCATGTCTGCCATACTGTAATAGTTCAGCCATCCTCGCATATATTCTTTTATACGTTCCATGGTCTTTACTATACTTCCGCACCTGCTCCGGGAAGTGAGCTTTCTCAGCTTCTCCTTGGCTTTCTTCCATGACTTTCCATGGACACGGACATAGATTCCTTTTCCGCTCTTCCCGAAACAGAAGCCAAGGTACTTAAAATTTCTTATTGCAAACACACTGACCGTACGACTTTTCTCTCGGTTCACCTTTAGTTTCAGTATCCCTTCCAGATATTTCGTACTGCTTTCCAACAACCGTTCGGATGCACGTTCGCTCTTCGCTAGCAATACGATATCATCTGCATAGCGAATGCACGGTACTCCTCTTTTGTTGAACTCCTGGTCAAACTCGTTAAGATATACATTGGCTAACAGTGGGGAGAGATTTCCTCCCTGTGGTGATCCTTCTTCCGTCTTAACGACTACACCGTTTTCCATCACTCCACTTCTAAGATACCTCTTTATCATCTGTATTACACGTTCATCCTTTACATCTCTGCGCAGGATATTTACAAGTAACTCATGGTTCAGTGTATCGAAATACTTTGACAGGTCTAGGACTACTGCTTTTGTATATCCCTGTTCTGCATACTCCTCTATCCTCTGAACTGCGTCTTTCGCACTCCGTCCCGGACGATATCCGAAACTTCCATCCGAAAACTTTGGCTCATAAATCGGTATCAGCTGTTGTGACATTGCCTGTTGGATGATACGGTCTATGACAGTCGGAATACCAAGTTTTCGTACTCCTCCGTCTGATTTGGGAATTTCCACTCGTCTCACAGGCGATGGGGTATAATGCCCCTTTCGAATCTGTTCTGTCAGTTCGTGGTTATGTTCCTTTATCCACTGGAACGCCCCTTCAATGGTCATCCCATCTACTCCCGGCGCTCCCTTGTTTGCCTTCACTCTTTTGTAAGCTCTGTTTAGGTTGTCCTTATTCAGTATCTTACCTAAGATATCCGGCTCTGCACTGTCCCTTTCTTTCCATATCCGGTTGAATGAGCGGTGCGCTCTTACATACCCTTTACGTTCCGCGCTATCTCTCTGCAAGCAGCTTTCCTTGTTTTCTGCATCCATCTGCTCATTTCTCCTTTCCGGGTCATACTTGAGACTCCTATTGATTCAGTCCTTCACCTCTCGGCTACTATGACCTCTGCTGACTTCTGTGCGTTCAGCACTGCTTTTGGCAGTGGTTACCTCTTTCGAGGCATGTCGCGCAGACCTCCCCGGGTATCACACGCTTCTTTCTCTCCATCTATCTGCCACATCTATTCCGCATGATTCCGTGTAGTTATTGGGCTTTGACTTGTTGTGCAGCCTTACCCTCATGCAAAACCTTATATGTGATTTCTGTTCGTCAGACCAGAGATTTGCCCGTGGTTAGTTTATTCCCACATCCGGCTTCCTTCAGATTCCACCTCACGATGGACACCCTTGCCTTCGGCTATATCCTTCCCACTACCAGGCGGATTCGGGACTTGCACCCGTTAGAAACGTGCGCCGCCGGGCGCACACAAAAAAAGGATCTGAAAAAGGCAGAACTATTTGTGAAATCTCGCCTTTTACAGATCCTTTTTATTATTATCAGCGTAAATGTTTCTTTAATATGTTAACTTTGTCTGGTTTACAAACCGGATAAAGTTCGCATAACCAGGTCCACATCTTTATTTTCCAGTTCCTGAATAATGTGCAGATATGTTTTCTGTGTTGTTGTCATACTGGCATGTCCCAATCTTCTGGCCACACTGGCAATGGATACTCCGGCAAACAACAATAATGATGCATGGGTATGTCTGAGTCCATGAATCGATATTTCTGATATTCCACATTCTTTGCAATGTCTGGTCAGTGCATCATTTACTGTAGAATTATATATCTTTGTTTCGCCTACAAAAATCGGTTCGTCCTGGGGAAGTCCCTTTATCAATTCCGAAAACTTAACTACGATCTGCCAGTCAATCTGGATTTTTCTTACAGATGATTTATTTTTTGTTGGTAGAAATCCACCATCACCTTTATAATCCCAGGTTTTACTTACAGATAAAGTCTGTCGTGCAAAATCAAAATCTGCCGGTGTGATGGCAAGTGCCTCCGAAAAACGCATGCCAGTCTTTGCAACCAGAAGGATAAAGCAATCCCAATTTACCTGCTCCCCAATGTCCAGATGTGCGATCAGGGTATGAAGTTCAAATTGATTAAGATATTTTATCTTCTTTGCGCCTGGTGATTTTCCTTTGATAATCGCCTTTCTGGTTGGATCACGTTCAATGAGACCTTCGTCTACCGCATCCAGAACCGCACCTTTCAGCTGATGATGAAAATCCAGTGTTGTTTGTCTTTCATGTTCCCTGGCATAGTCATTAAGCAGTTTCTGATACGTTGTACGAGTAAGTTCTGCCACCTGCAGGTCCGGAGCAAGTTTTTTTACCCATTTCAGCGTCATCAGATATTTTGCCATTGTCGCTTCTCTGATCGCACCTCTTTTGTATACTTCTATCCATTGATGATAATACTCGTAAAACAGCTGTTTTTTGTTTACATCATTCTGCATAGGTTATTCCTTTCCAGAAATCACTTACGCTGATATAAGCAATTACAGTATATTATGCAATATTGATCAGTGGCTTTATTTCCTCATCCAGGATCTTACCTAATTCTTCTATACAGCGCCGATTATACTTAAATTTTGGCAAAGGTTTTTCCTGTGCTGCCTTGTACCCTGCATAATTAATAGTATCCTTGATCACACTTTCATTGGGTATCTTTCCGTTTCTGTAATGTATAGCTGCATACATCACATCTTCTTTTGATGCATACCAGGTTGTACAAAAATCCGAAACCACTTTATCAATGCAGTCATATTTCATTTTTTCCATTATATTAAGAATAGATTTTCCCCTGAATTTTCTGTCATCCATTTCAATTTCATAGATTAGATCTGTCATGATTTTTGCTACCTTAGGGTTTGTTTTCTGCAATTCACAGACATACTGCTTAACCTCATCTATACGCTTTTGACGTTCTTCCGGTGAACTATCTTCTGAGTCTTCATCCGGTGTAACAATATTCTGGATCAGATTAATGATATATTCATAATCAATTTTGGTATTACTGTACGCCATTAACTCATAATCCAAATCTGCTGGTTGCGTCTCATCATCCTCTGGCTGGTCTTTTCCATCTCCGTTTGCGATTCGGATCTCTTCCATTGCATTCTGATAATACCCGGCATAATCCTCGTATTCTTTCTGAGTAATACAATATTCCTCCAGCATACTATCCTCATATCTTGTAAAAGATTTCAGCTGTGCAAACAGTCGGTCAAAATTCTGGAATATTTTTACAAACACCTTCTTCTCTTTCAGTGACATATCCGCTATTTCATCCGGTGTTTCTGCTGAGATACGTAAAGCTGCCAGTGCTTTACGGAAGGCCGGTTCCACTTCTTCCCAATCTGCTACAAATGTTGAGCCTGTACTGCCGGCGGAATATAATTTTACGGCATCATCCACACTTTTCCGGAATAATTTCGGTGCCTGAAAGGTTACAATCTGGCCATAGGTTTTATTTCTGTTAAAAATACGGTTTGTTCTGGAAAATGCCTGGATCAGATCATGGGGGCCCATGGGTTGTCTGTCAATAAAAATTGTGGACAGACACGGAGCATCAAATCCTGTCAGCAGTCGGTCTACAACAATAACCAGATCCAGCTGTTCGTTTCGGCTTTTGAATTTTGCATCTTTGCGCGCAAGACGCTTATTCAGATTTCCGTTGTAGCTCTGGATCTGAGAGAGCTCATATTTTGTTCCAAACATCCTATTGTATTCATCTAATGATCTTTGCATCTTCTGCTGATTTACGTGGGAACCTTCTTCATTTTCTGTTACTGAATAGGTAATGGCAAATTTCGGAAAATCCGGAAGCACCTGTCGGATTCTCTCATCGATCTTCATCGACGTTTCTCCCTTTTTTACTCTTAAAAGAAGATCATAATACTTCTGTGCCAACTGAATGGAACTTGTTGTAAGAAGTCCCTCATAGGTTTCTCCTTTTCCGTTCTGAAATCCCAGCTTATAATAAGATTTATTCAAAATAACATCCAGCACTTTCAACATATGAGCTTCATTATCATATGCACTGGTATCGGTTTCATCTGTAATCTGTTTCGGTCCATTATGCTCCACCTGAAAGCCCAGTACAGCATTATCATGAATCGCATTCTGTATTGTGTATTTGTGAAGACATTCCCCATACAGATCCTTCGTTGTACGTGGCAGATCTCCCAGCTGTGGATATGGATTTTCCGGAAATCTTGGCGTGCCGGTAAATCCATACCATAGAGATCTTCCAAAAAAATGTTCCAGTTCTCTTTTGGTTTTTGGTGTGACAGCCCTGTGACATTCATCCACTACAAAAGCGATTTTAAGATTTTTAATTTTTCTGTATTCTGGTGTATCTTCTGTAATTCGCTTACTGATCAATATCTGCAGCTTCTGTATCGTTGTTACAATTACCTGCCGGTCGCCGGACTTCAGTTTATTTTTCAGATCTGTTACATTGCTGGTTTCATCAACATCAATGGAATCATTGTTGGCATAAGCCTGAAATGCCATGGTTGTCTGTGTGTCCAAATCTCTTCGGTCAATGAGAAAGATTGCTTTATCAATAGAAGGAATATCCATAAGAAGATTCCTTGTTGCTTTGTATGAAGTCAACGTTTTTCCGGAGCCGGTTGTATGCCATACATAGCCGGATTTTGTAGTTTTGGATGCTTCCCGTATGGATTCAATCGCATGAATCTGATATGGTCGAAGAAGAATCAGTCGTTTCGCATCTTTATCCAAAACTGTATATCTTGCGATCATCTCATGAGCTTCCGGAATACGAAGTACACTTTTTGCAAAATCAAGATAATCCGATACCGGCTTATTTTCTCTATCCACCCATCCGCTCATAAACTTCTCGTTCAGCTCTGTATCACTGGCTGCCGCAAAATATCTGGTGTCTACTCCGTTACTTACCACAAACATCTGTACTGCTGAAAAAATACCGGTGAACTTGCCTTCTCCGATATATTTTTTTATCTGACGAAATGCCTCCATATAGGAATGCTGCTTGTTTTTCAGCTCAATATGTATCATGGGAAGACCGTTGATAAGCAAAGTCACATCAAATCTTCTATCACGCTCCGAAATACCTGCATCTTCATCACTTTTCAACGCTTCATACTGATTGATGACCTCATAAACACTGCTGCCTCCCGCAATATGCTCATGATTCATAACTACCAGATGCAAACGCTCGGTATCTCTCTGCACATGAACCTGAACTTTACCATTTTCACCGACAAGCCACTCACCAGCCTTATAAAAAGAAGAAAACTGCAGCTGATTTTTTACCTGCTCAAATTCTGTATCAGACAACGGTTCTCCGTTTAATCGATCCTTATTGTTCTGTTCCAGGATATATTTGAAATTTTCCCACAGATCCTCCTCTGTTTTCAGATCCTTACGGTATGTCCACTGAGAATCTCCATAAACAAGTTGTTCGATCAGTTTTTCTTCTAATATTCTCTCTAATTCAGACATTTGAGTTGTCTCCTTTGTGATTTTGGTGTATTTTCGTAGTATTCGGGTGAATGGTAACTTGCGCTGGTGAAGAGTGATGAGGTGATCGAGCTGTATAAAGTAATCAGCTATTTTCGTCTGTTCAAAAACAGATGGAATATAAAATTGAATCGTTGACAATGCTGGATATTTTAAATTCCAGGTATCTGACGTAAGCCCTTGGGACCATCTTTGAAAGATTTGTAAAGTAGATTCTTTCTTAAATAGTTCCATAAAAAATTTACTATTCGCTTCTTCAGTTGGTACTAATACAGTGTATGCAGGGCTTACTATTCCATCATATTCTGAATTTCCTACAGCCCCTTGCCACATACGCATAGAATTATACGGCAAATCCCCTTTTCGCACAATTTTGTAATTACTTTTATCGTCTGATGCCGTATTACGCTTGTCGGAATCTGCTTGCTTAATGACACCATTTCCGATTGTTACAGATAGTAACTCTTCACTACCATTTGCACGTTCAGACCTTTCTTTTAGAACTTCTCCCAACTTACGCTGTTCCCACTCATCATCAAAGCCTCTAAATCTAATCGTTGGTTCTGCCATGCTATCTGCCCTCCATTTTTTCGATCAGATTGTTTAATGAAGACATTATTTTTTCATCCGGAGATGTCAGTTCTTTTAAAAGAGACATAAACTCTGTCTGTGTCTGCTGCAGTTCTTCATCTGTTTTCTTCATTTCAGATAACAGTTCATTCAGATCTATTTCTTCCTCTTTTTCAAAATTATCTACATAGCGGGGAATGTTCAGGTTAAAATCGTTTTTCTCAATGTCATCGAAGCTTGCAAGGAAGGATTCTTTTTCTACTGTTTCACGTTTGCTGTACAGCTCCATAACCTCAGCAATATGCTGATCTGTCATCTCATTCTGTTTCTTTCCTTTGTTGAATTTCTTAGAAGCATCGATAAACAAAACATCCCTACATAATAAATCTCTTTGTTTTTTCAGCACGATAATGCAGGTTGGAATGGACGTATTGTAAAACAGGTTTGCCGGAAGTCCGATGACTGCGTAGATATTTCCGGAACGAAGAAGTTTTTCCCTGATTTTTCCTTCTGCTGCCCCACGGAACAGTACGCCATGTGGTAATACGATTGCCATAGTTCCATTACCCTTCAGATGATACAGGCCATGGAGAAGGAATGCATAATCTGCTTTTGATTTCGGTGCCAGTACTCCATAATCACTGAATCTTTCGTCCTGCAAAAATCCGGTTGCTGCACTCCATTTAGCCGAATAAGGAGGATTCATAAGTACCATATTAAAATCTGTTTCTTCTCCTGTTGGCCAGTCTTCATCCAGGGTATCTCCATTGCGGAGGTTCTGATTTTCCGGTGAGATTCCATGAAGAAACATATTCATTCTGGCGAGATTATAGGTAGATGTATTCAGCTCCTGGCCGTAATATTTAATATATTCCGGTTTCTCCGCATATTTTTTTGCATTCAGAAGAAGGGAACCGGATCCCATACAGGGATCATAAACAGACAGACCTCTTTTATCCTCCTGCCCTGCAATAGCAATTTGAGTCAGTATCTTGGATACTGCCTGGGGAGTATAGAATTCTCCTGCTTTCTTTCCTGTCTCTGATGCAAACTGTCCAATCAGATATTCATAAGCATTTCCAAGAATCTCCGCATCTGTGTTCAACAAGTCTGCTTTATCAATTTCTCTGATCAGACTGGCAATCGTGTCACTCTGTTTCTGATCGCCCGCTCCCAGGCGGTTGGAATACAGATCAATATCCGCAAACAGATCCGCAAATATAGGATCACTCTGCTCAATATTGTTAAATGCCTTCTGTAACTGCTCACGGTTAAATACATTATTTCTGGCTGCATCTGCAAAGCAGGTATACGTAAGTTCCGGCTCAATAATATAATGGCATTCATCCTTCATTTCCTTTATCAGCTCATCGGCATCTTCACCCTGCAGCTCTTCCACATAAACGTCTAACGCCTCTTTTAATGATTCCGGTTTATCATCACAGATCATGTCATATACCTTGATCAAAAAAGAATCTGACAAATATTTATAAAAAACAATACCAAGCAAATAATTTTTATATTCATTGGCATCCATTTTGGAACGAAGTATATCTGCCCCACTCCACAATACACTGATCAGATCCTTACTGTTTTCCTGCTCTGCCATGTTATTTATCCTCCAGTTTTCGTAGTCCTCTTATAAAACAAGTATAACATACCTAGCTAAATTGTGGCATATATTTCTATTCATTGCCATTCTTGAAAAAAAGAGAAGGGTTACTGCCCCTTCTCAATAATCATATCTTCTGCTTCATGTCTATCTATATATTGGCGATAATCAATTTCATTCTTTAAAGCAATATATTTATCATAAATAACAGAAAATACACTTTCTTCTTTTTTATATATTTTTTCCAAATCATCTTTATCCAGAACTATAATATACCGCTTTTCACGCAAAGCAATTTTTTTAATTAAGCCTTGTGAATCGCTCCATTTATTTCTTCCTGTTATTCCCTCCCATGAGATCATAATTCCAAAATTTGTATTAGCAGCAGACATTAGTGAACTAAATTTACCTACATATGTTACATTTACTGGTCCATCATAGTTCTTACATTCACATAAAAATGAGTCACCAAAACATGGAAAAGCGGCTTGAATCCCTGATAATCTCGCTCTCTCAGTCCAACGTATCAGCAAATCAATTTCATTCGTACTTGTTCTGCAATTTCTATATACATCTAATAAAGAACCTGCACTTTTTTGAAACAGTATCGTTGATAATTCTTCAAGCTTTTTACCTTTTTCCCCTTTGGATAATCCTCCTGTTGCAATATCAGCATATAATTTTTGATATGCTCTGAGCTCATCATCTGGCAGCATTAATAAAGTAGATTTATAACGGCTAGAATCTCTTAGAAACTCAGCCAGTGTGTACCCCGACTGATTTAATAAGTTTTCTGCATCTCTGAATCTTTTCTCTTCTAAATCCAATTACAATACCTTATAAATAATTATCGCATGCTGAAGCGGATTTTCAATCTCAGAATCACAATGTACACAGTTAACAAACTCTGGGATCTCTAATACTGTTTTGAAAATGTTTCCAGTAAATCTCTGACATACTGGGCAATAAATCTGTAAATATTGTTCAACCAGCCCTTCATCAACACATACTTCCAAAATATCATAAATTTCCTTAATTGCAATTCCAAGCTCTCTATGAACTGCATCCGGATAAATCCATTCATTGGAATGATACTGACCCATATAGTTTAAGAATGCGTCAAAATCGATATTAAATTTCTTCTCCTTTAACAAAGGAACCACTGACTGAAAGATATTCAATTGCATCATTCATTCGCCCCATTCCTAAATCTTTACAACTTCCCGTAATATGCTGTAATAATGTGTATCTATTGTTGAAATAATCAAAAGTAATTTTTACAATATAGCTCTGTGTTTCTACTGGTTTTACCCATTTTACATATATGTATGGATAGCTTGCAGTTGCTTCTTTTTCATTGAGATATTGCAATAAAAGTTGTTTTACTTCATCCGCTTCACTAAACAGGTCTTCATTTTCATCAATCAGTTCCCTGATTTCTCCAATAAATGGCAATACATAATCACCATTTTCAGCAGCTGTTAATTCAGCAGAACCGCCTGATTTCATTTCCATCATTTGTTTATACATTCGTACTTCTGTATTCTGAATATTATTAATAATCCGAATAGTTTCTGTATGTTCACAAGCAAACAGTTTAAGACCCAATGTATCTCTTATCCATTCTACACAGTACATCACAATTTTAGAATATGCATCCTTGTCAACCTGTTCATTGTAACTATATCTCATTGAATCATATCGTATTTCTAATACATTTATCAATGGATCAATATAAATCACCACCGGATATCTGTAATTTATCTGCTCAAATGTCTCCGAATGTAAATACGCTTTTTGTAAGACAAATTTTATGAAATATTTTTTGTCCTCCCTGAAAGCTCTGGGAATTGCTTCACTTAATACTCTATCAATGACTAAATCCGGTTCGTATGTTTTACCGTCAAATATAGAAATCTGTTTTTCTTTTAATATATCCTCTATTGTTCTTTCCCCTGTTTCATAAAAAAATGGAACTGAATATTTATATAACTTTTTATACTCCATTTCTTCATAGAAACTTGAAAACGCTCTTGATGTCGCTGTCTTTGTAATAATTCCCTTAAAATCCTTTTTTGATTCAAAAAACAGTGTCTCGTCACTATCACTCAATTTTCTCTGTTCTTCAAATGTGATTTTATTATCCAATTCGAGCTTTTTGCATATAAAACGCTGAAAATTATTAGATCCACAAAGAAGAGTATTTTTATAAAATTCTAAAAATGTTGCTTCATCCATAGGTGTACGCATAAAATCACCTGCTTTCAATAGATATATATCATATTACTACAATCCAAGCTGAATTTCTATTATCTTTCTTATCCTTTACAAATAAATTATTTCAATCCTATTTGATGAATATAATTTCAGTCTAGCACAATATGGGCGAAATCACAAGAAGATTATTTCGACATTTTACCTCCCAACAGATCGGCACAGCTTCCCCTTCTCGACACCCCCGAATCCCGCACCCTGTCAGAACATTCACACCCACCAC
>OFMT01000570.1_pt1 | contig 32926 bp, 27 predicted proteins | sample 1541891 | NCBI WGS metagenome assembly OFMT01 (sample SAMN04209230, study PRJEB22552) | human gut metagenome | biome: gut; material: feces | host: Homo sapiens | place: USA: Oklahoma | reverse complement strand
CAGCCGATTGGTAGATTACAATCTGGTTTGCGAGCTGGGGCGTTTAGATGCACCGGGGCGGCCGCTCTTATTCGGAACAACAGAAGAGTTTTTAAGAACATTTGGAGTTTCTTCCATTGAGGAGCTGCCGATTCTGAATCAGGATCAGTTAGAGAACTTCAAGCGGGAAGCAGAAGAAGAAATGCAGAAAAAAACCAAGATGGAAACCGCAAAACGTTTAGCTCAGATGGGGCTTACGATTGACCAGATTGTAAAGGCAGTGGATGCTAGTAAAGAAGATGTTCAGGAATGGATAACGATGCCATTAAGGTAATGAAGCTGTTACTGATATAAGACTAAAAATCTGGTAGAAAAAGAAAAGAGTAGCGTATGCTACTCTTTTTTTTGTGAAATCAGTAAACATCATACTAATAATAGAAAGAGATTGATTTTATGGAATCAGTGTGTTATATTTGAGATAGAAAAAGGGAAGTTAGATAATAATCTCCCCAAAAGGTTTATTTTTTACAAACCGTCAATGGTCCAGATTGGCGGTTTATTTATTTCTTGTGAAAATCTCATAACAGATTCCCACAAGAGTAATCAACACAACAGTGTACTCGAAAAGCTCCGTGTATGTCACCATGTGCATCCCCTCCTTTCTGGAGGGTAGCCCCTCCATGATAAAAAAATGAAGGGGAGACCGCCGATATCTAACTTCCTAAACTGATTATAACATTTTTTGTCGAAATATGAAATAAAAAGAGAGCAACATCATGTTGCTCTCTGAATAAAGTCAGTACTTTATTTTCTGCTTCCTTTGTTTTAATAACTTCCTTTTCGTTACATTTGGCTTCTTATTGTTATTTTTATTTTATTTTTCGTGGTTAATACCGTCCATGATTGCACTGTATAATGACCATATTTTCTAATAGCCACTTCTTTATTGTTAAATCCTTTTGTCTGCCATGAAAAACAATCGTAAATCTCTATATAATTATCTCCTTGATAATTTTCCAATAAATCTTTTACTTTCATCGAAAATTTAGGCGAAGGATACCCCGGGTTTTTAAGCCGGGGAGGTATTCGCCACCGTCTTCAGACGGTCCTCCTTTCTATTAGATAATTCTTCCTGCCCTGGTATCTGACTTTATCAAATAAGCGGTAGTCTTTTACAAAATACATATACGCAAGATTCGTTCATAAACATATTGTAAAACTGACTGGCATTCTTTTTTCTTTCTTTTTTTTATACGCATATATTTGCTCCTTTATATATCTTCCCTTTCACAGATAGTATACAGTTCGGCATCCAAAATGATCTCATTACAATCCTCGCATTCCAAGCTGATATTTTTCGGATCATCCCAACCTCCATAAGAAACAATACTTACATGATGTCCTCTGTGTTTTTTTTAATTTGTTCCACAGTAAAGTGTTATACCTGTTTTCTCTTTCATTTGTTCCCATTTTTATCCTCCTTGTTTTTGAAATTTTTCACAATCTTAATATGGATACCTTTTCTTTGGTTGGCAAGAGATATACTATTTTTCTAATAATTGAAGATTGTATTTTTCCAAAAGTTCTTTAATCTCTTCACAGCATTTTGGTCCCAAGTTTCGGACTTTCTTTAAATCGCTTTCCGTCAGTTGTGTTAACTGCCCCAATGTGTTGATTCCACTTCTGCGTAATGCATTGAACGCCCTTGTACTGATCTCTGTTTCTATTAGTGGGAATCTCATAGAACACAGTTTTTTTCTTGTGATTGGTGGCTTAATATTGAGGATTTTTTCCATCTCTGTAATAGAAAAACCAGGGCATATATCCTGCATTTCTTTGATTTTCTCCTCATCTGCACTCAGGTAATCATAAACAGATGTGATATGCAGGTCATGGAAAGAAGCGATCCATTCATCTGGGATATCTGGGATATCTTCAAGATAAAACAATTTTTCAAACTGTTCTTTTAACTTCGGTGTGGTTTTAGCCAGTTCGATATTGTGCAACATCCTTTTGCATTCTGTGGAAGCATTAATGTACTCGTTCTCCATTGTCAGATAAATTCTTTCCGTTGTCTTATACGTTTGTAACGCTTTTGTATACTTTGGATAATTTGGAAATAATCTTCTGCTACAGGATGGATGACGGAGTTTCCTCAAAGATTTGTTGATTATCTGTCGTACCCATTCTTTTTGTGTTCCTATACGTTCACCAATCTTTTGGTACGTCATCGGTTCCTCATCAAAACCATACCGCAAAGACATCACATAAAATTGTTTTTCCGTAAGGGTCTCTTTCATGACATATATAAAATCGTCTGGATCGTCAATCTCAATGATCAACAGTTTGTTTTTATCTGTGATATTAAACATATCTTTTGCTATCCGGTCAAGCGGTGTTTCCATATCCTTTAGATACGTCAGAATATCATCCTCTGTTAAGATATTTTTCTTTTTTACATAGTTTGTAAAATTTCCTATTGTTTCATGCCGAAATTCCTGTGGTGTAATGCCAAGTTTTCTCGCTGCTTCTGTCTGGGTCATTGCATCATCTAATATCTCCCCAAGAATAGCAGACAGTGTTTCTAATTCCTTTTTTGCTTTTTCTATCTTTTCCTTATTTGTGTTTTTCCTTCCTGCCATTTTTGTTTTCCTCCTGTTTTGAAAATTGGTTTCGTAGATAATATGGGTGAGTATGAAGGAAAACTTTATTCAGAACGATTCTGGTACTCTTCTAAGGATAAAAGAACTGCAACTGGTTTTTCCTTTTTAAAAACCATTAATACCTTTTCAGATTGAAGATGCTCTGTGATACGGTTATATTCGTCTTCATCAAAACAAGGGAATTGTGCAAGTTTCTGAGTCTTAGAGAATATCTCAAAAAACTCTTCATCTCCGCCAAAAATCTTAATGTATTCCTCTGCATCCAGATATTTTTCTGCCCAATTTTTTGCTTCATCTTCTGAAAGAGGAATGATCTTTTCTCCGCCGCCTCGTGACATTCCGAAATCTCTTCCATATATGCTGTAAGCTCCGCCTTCTCCATATAAGAAAAATTCTCCAGTCTTTTTTCGATACAGGGTTTCTCCAGTAAAATAAAAATCGTTGTTAGCATATCCATTAGTTTGATATCCTAATTCCTTTGCAGTTTCTGTATTGTATGATCTTCCATTTATAACTTTTTTCATAAATAAAATCCTTTCTTTTGCCATAGGCGGAAACCCACTACCTTTAGGTCGTGGATAGTTGATGCCTACTCCTCCTGATCAGATATCCATAATCTGTTTGACAACATCTTCAATCGCATTGTTTTCAATAGAAATCTCGCAAAACTTTTCATTTTCATATTCAGCAGATAAAAAATTGAGCCGGTTTGCTGCATCTTCTTTCGTTATTTCTCCTGTATGTAACCTATCCAAAATACTTCTTATACAATGAATGGGCTTTCTCTTTAAAAATATAGTACAGGCTTTTTTGCCAAACATTTTTTTTATTCGTAATGCTCCGTTAATATCCATAACAAAAATTATTTTTTTGCCTGTTTCTGAACAACGCTTATATTCCTTATACGAAGTCCCATAATAATTTCCTTTATAGAAAGTTGTCTCTAAGAAATCTTCATTTTCTTCCATTTTTTTAAAATCTGCCATGGAGAGAAAATAGTAGTCATCATCCTTTTTTCTTGGAGCTCGTGTCGTGCAGCTTTTTGTACGGATAAATTTTTCTGTTTTTAATAATTCCTCTTGCACAGTAGATTTTCCTGAAGCAGAAGGCCCTACTAAGATGAATATATTTGGATTTTGGAAACGGTTTAATTTGTTTTTGGAATCCAAGAGCATATCTACTAATTTTAAAAATTCCTTATAATCGGATACTGCTGGCACCCCAGTATACTGTGCGTTCCATGGTTTGCGGAACAATACTGGATAACGAACATTTGAGTGTTCAATGTTGAAATAACAGTCATCTAATAAGATGTCTGCAACTAAGATGTCTTTCCGGTTGCCAATGAGAATGTTCCCAGGATCAATTTCTGGAAAGTTCCTAATGATATCTGCGATTCTTACGCCTGCACACTGACTTGGTACACTGGTTGCGATAAAAATCTCGCAATGTCTTTTTAAAAGTTCGCATACAAGTTTCCTTGCTCCTTCTCTAATAGGAATATTTCTGACAAACTTCGGTTGGACAAAATAAGGGATTCGTTTATCTAATTCATTCTCTAGTATCCCCCAATTCGTAATATCCTCTAAACAATAAGAATATCCATATTCTTTATTTAATTTTCGTATTGCTTCTTCGTTACATTCATTTAATACATCATCGTAATCGAGTATTACTTTCATAATTTTCTCCTTTCATTTTTTGTGAATGCTGACACTGACTTATTCTTTATATCCCTCCAGTTCGTCAGTAATATTTGTCTATCTATAATATGAGTTTTTGGATGATTGAATAAAAAAAGAATGTAGGATAAAGATTCGTAGTCAGCATTCAGACTAAAAAATAAAACAGACTATAGTCAGTATAGTGACTAACTAAAGCAAAATAATTAATTAGTCAGTATATAAACTAAAAAATAAATTGAAAAAGCTTATACAGAAAAATAGAGGAAATCTGTTTTCTGTCATACTATTTACAAAGAAAAATATTTATCGGAAGTTGAGAAGAGCAATTCAAGAGTTAGAGGAGTTATGTTCCCCTCAGCGAAGCTAAAGTCTCGTAAAGAAGCCGCGGTCAGCTTCAGTTGCCCGTTGGTGTATCACCTGCCGGTGTATTGCTCGTCATAACAAAAGATATTAATAATGGCCATATATAGAATTGGTAAAATTGGAAGAAAGGAGAAACACCGGACTATTTATTGTATAAAACGATAGAATATCAACTAAATATTATCCTGTGTGTAAGAAAAATGAATAAAAAAGAATTAATGAAAATGGTAGGAAATCATAAAGAGATCGTAAACCAGTATCTGGAAGGAAAAGTTAGTGAAGAGGAATTAAAAAATACGATTGGGCTATATCAGACGTATATCGTTAATACATATAAGGGGCAGTTTTCCTGTCAGGGAAAGACAGAACTTATACATCGTATTACAGAATCAATGGAAGATGGTAATAAGTCAATGGGAGATTGTATTCTTAAAGATTTAGGTTTATCTATGGATTGCGCATCCCATGGCGGAACCTTTCAGGAATTTCAGGAAATGCTTTATTTAAAAGAAGTCATGGGAGTTCATATCACATACGATGTTTACCGCTATATAGCAAATAAATTAAAAGAATCTGATATGTCTATAAGAGAAATGGAAGTATCTGAATTGTATGAACTGGCAAATAATTACATGAAAATATTTTGTTCTGATAAGATTTATCTATTAGGAAAATAAATAAGCTTGCTGAATATTTTCATGTATCTAACCGAACTGCAACTGTAAGAGGAATGGCATTAGGATTGTGGTGAACTGCGAATTGTTCTACTTGATCTGTAGTTTAGAAGGAGCTTGTGCCGCAAAGATTTTCAGTCAAAAAAATCTTACCAGAAAGGAGGAGGATTATGTTAAAGGAAATAGCAGGAACAAGAGCTTATAATATTTTAAAAAAGCGAAAAATGGAAACTGTCGAAGATGTCTGTCAGCTGTTTCCTTCCAAATACTATGATTTTTCTTTTATAAATCCTTTAAATACGAGCAGACTTGATAAAAATTATGCTTTTGTATGCAAATTAGTTAGTTATGAGTTAAAAAAACAGTCATCTATATATATTGTTCGCTGCACTCTTCAAGATATATATACGCAAAATGAATTATGCGTGTCTTGGTTCGGGACTACAGAGATGTATAATGTACTCAAAAAAGATTACCGTCCAGGAGATACATGTTTCATTGGAGGAAAATTAAAAGCGTCCAATAAAAAGAATCTATTTTTCATGAGCAACCCGATTATCTTCAAAAAATATGATGAAGAATCTGACTGTCATATTTATACTGCGTATGAAAAAATAAGGGGGATTTCCGAAAGTAATTTTGAAAGGATCATAAATGATTGCCTCGAACATGCAACAATACCGGATAAGGTTCCAAGAGAATTATTACATAAATATAATTTGATACCCAAAGACGAGGCAATACGTGAAATGCATAAGCCGTCATCCGTTGAACAGATAAAAAGGGCAAAATATCGGTTAAATATGGATGATCTATTATATTTTGCCCTGCAACTCGAAGAAAAAAACAGAAATCTTCCTGCTGGTTCTGTCTATGGGATTCATTCCTTGGCAACCACAACGAAAATAATCGAAAATCTGCCGTTTCAGCTTACAAAAGATCAGAAATCTGCTTATGAAGAGTTGGTAAATAGGATAAGAAGCGGAAAGAGGTTAAATGCGTTGATACAAGGAGACGTAGGGTGTGGAAAGACTATCTTAGCTTTTTTATTAATGTTTGTAATGGCTGACAATGGATTTCAGAGTGTTTTACTTGCACCAACACAAGTTTTAGCTTCCCAGCATTACAATGAATTAAAAGAGATGGCTGCTCCATATGATATTGACGTAGTGTACATTGCAAATGGATTAAAGAAAAAAGAACGGGAAGCTATTCTTAAATCTATAGAAGATGGCTCTGCGTTAATGATCGTTGGAACGCATAGCGTTTTGAGTAAAGAAGTAAAATTTCATGATCTTGGTCTATCAATAACGGATGAGGAACATCGTTTTGGCGTTCTGCAAAGGGAGGAAATTACGACAAAAGCGAAAGCGGGGATGCACACAGTTACGATGTCTGCAACCCCTATTCCCCGTTCATTATCTGATGTTCTGCTATCAACTACAGAAGTATTTAATATTCAGAGTATGCCCAATGGACGTAAACCGATACAAACAGCGATATGTGCCTCTCAGAATACGATATTTCAATTTATTAAGAAAGAGATTGAAAAAGGACATCAAGCATATGTTGTATGTCCTCTTATTGAAGATAAACAGGGTGCTATGGAAGGAATTTTATCTGTAGAGCAAACATATGCGGAATATACTGATGCTTTTGGCAAAGGTGCTGTAGCGGTTCTAAATGGAAAAATGAAAGAAGATGAAACAGAGAATGTGATTCAATCCTTTAAAGATGGAGAGATTAAGATTCTTGTAAGTACTACTGTTGTTGAGGTAGGTGTAAACGTCCCAAATGCTACTGTTATCGTGATTAACAATGCGGAGCGTTTTGGACTTGCAAGCTTACATCAGCTAAGAGGACGAGTTGGACGAGGAAATAGTCCAGGATATTGTATATTAAATTCTGTGCACAAGGACAATAAAAGATTGATCGCTTTATGTAAATATAAAAATGGATTCCAGATCGCAGAGGCCGATTATGCATTACGAGGTTCCGGAAACATTTTAGGGACAGAGCAATCTGGAAGTAATTATTATGTTGAACTATCAATGAGATATCCGAATTTATTTAGTGAGCTGCAAAAGTATGCGAAAAAATATATGGATACGGGAGTGGCTGAGATGATTATTAAGACATACCAAGTGAGTATTAAAAAATGAGTAAAAAACAAACGTTCTACAAGAAGAGGTTTTCGAAAAAACGGTTAAAGAGGAGGGGCAAAAATGAGGGCAATATATGATTATATTATTTATACGGATGGAGGATGTGAATGTAACCCCGGTGGTAGAGGTGGATATGGGGCTGTTATCATAAATAATAATACTGGGGAATTAACGGATATATCGGGAGGTTTTCGCAGCACTACAAATAATCGTATGGAAGTTATGGCTGTCATAAAAGCTTTAGAAAAGATAGAAAAAGACACACATATACAACTTTTTTCTGATTCGCAGTATGTTATTAAAACGATGAATGGGATGTTTCGCAAAAAGAAGAACATAGATTTGTGGAAAAAACTCGATAAACTTATAGTGAATTTTAAGATAGAGTGGAACTGGGTTAAGGGGCATAACGGAAATACCTATAATGAAAAATGCGATACCCTTTGCCAAGAAGCAATGACATTGCCAGAGTTAGAGGAAGACGTGGGATATATGAATACTGATTCCGTTCCGGAACAAAGTAATACTGTGGCTCAGAGTCTGGAGAAGTATAATATGTATCCAGATTGTTCAGATGTTGAAAGTTATCAAGAAAAATACCTTGTGAATCCAATATGTGCCAAATTGATTTGCCAATTTTATAAACAAAATCGCAAGAAATTCCGAGATTATGTCGGTCTTAGAACAGATGGAACAGATTTTTGGTCACGAAAAAAGAAAAATGCGATTATGGATATAAAAGAATACTCAACGGATATCTGGGATATCATTGTTGATCATTTTGCAGAAACGAAATATCAGATGATGTGTATCCGATGGTGTGCCAGAGGATTAGCATTAGGAGATGCTATTAAAAAAGTGCAGGTTGATATGGAAGTTACAGAGAATTGTCTGGCAAACAAAAAGAGGAATATGTAGGGATGGAAAAGAAGCTAAAGGATATGGGTGTAGAATTAAATGAGCTGGCGATTGCAATGTGTGATTATATCCAAACAGGACAAAAAATGGAACAGTTATCTAAATTTTGGGATAATGAAGATTCCTTCTATAAGGCTTTTGAAAAAGAATTGGAAAATGGGGATAATCCTCAAAAAATGGCATATTTGGGCGGATATAATATGCTATACCATCTGATTAATACTATGGAAAAAAGAAACCGGCTGCTAAGAGAGATGAACGAAAAGGTTTCCGAATATCCAGAATTAAAAAAGGTTATGGAAACACTTGGAAAAATGGAAATGAAATCGATGAATTTCATAGATTTATCTGCAAAAATGGAAATAACCGAAGAACAACTTGACGATATTCTTGTCCATAATATTCAGTATTTTAATATGCATGAAAGGGAGGGGCGCGTTAAGGTATCGTTATCTCCGTTATGCCGGAAGATTTTGAATTTTAACAAAATAATATAAGGATTCCCCTTCCTCAACATCAGTAGGTAGGGGAGGAATTATCTAAAATTCACTAAGCGTCAGTGGTGGGCGGAGAGAGATTGGTATCCCCCACTGACAAGAGACTTAAGCAACAGTCGGATTTTCCCGATATTCAGGCTCCGTTAAATTTACCGACTGTGGATTAAAACAAAAAGAAAAAGGGCGGTTGTAAAAAATAACCGCCGTCTAAAATAAAAAGATAATTTCAATCCACATTCCATTGATTTGGAATGACATGAATATTATAACATGTAAAGAAAAGTATATCAAGAAAAAGGATAAAAAATGAAATATTGGGAAATCGGATAAAAAAACAGATTTGGAATAGAGTGCTATAAACTGCACTTAAAGTTACCTTATGGCGATGAAAATCTGATGAACTAAATATGGATTATGACACATTTATTGCTGATAGTGTAGAGGATGCCAAGAAACAAGTCGAAGGTATGCTCTTAGATCATTGGAAAGAGCAAATCGTATACTTAGAAGATTGCATTGATTTATTGCAGAACGGTAAGGAGTAGAAATTGGATATTCTTTTATTCTTATAAGTGAAGAATATTGAAAGGAGAATGCTAAGTGTTAAAACAGTATTTTTTAGACATCATGAGGAAGGAGTGCAATGGATTATATCTTTGTGAAGTGCCGACTGGAATTGGAAAAAGTTATCAAGCCGCCCATGCCATGGAAGAATATGTAAAAGAGATAAGGGAAGAATATGCAAAAGCCATGAGGCAGTGTGCTAGAACGATAACAGATGAACGAAAACTTATTTATCTGACCCCGTTAAGAAAGAATGTTGGAGAAGAGGAAGAAGAGCTTAAAAAGGCATATGAAAATGAAGAGTTGTTTGAAAAAGAAGTGCTGCATATAAAATCGAATGTAGATAACATTATAGAAAATCTCGGGAAAGTAACAATACCGCAGGACAAGCAGCCATTTAATTACGATGAATTGAAAAAGCAGGTAAAGGCATATAATGGAGAGTCTAGTCCGGAGATTAAAAAGATATGGGAAGATAAGGTGGAAGAAGAAGAAAGGAAATTTCGAAAAGAAATTAAAAATACACTTTCTGTCATTCCAGCAAGAGAGCGATTAGAAAGGATAAAAAATGATAAACAGTATCAATGGATTGGACAATTGTACCCGGTCGTATTTATAAAGGAAAAGAAGATTATCCTTATGACGATCAGCAAGTTTTTGTCTAAAAACATATCTTTAGTTGATAAGAGCGTCACATTTTTTGATTCAGATATTAGCAAGAATGCGGTGATTTTTATGGATGAATTTGATTCGACAAAGGAATTTGTTAGAAATCATATTATTCAAAATTCTTTTAAGTCTAATGATGACTATCTGGATGTATTTCGGCAGATTGCCAGCAATATGGATTTAACAAACTTTGACCGTTATGTTACAGAAGCAGAAACAAGAATCGATGAGGATAGGACAAAATATGAAAAGTTTTGTGATCGAGCGAAGAAAATCATGGAAGATTATAAACTTAATCTAAATTATAAAACAGTATTGGAACAGGATGATTTAAAACAGCTTTTTATTTTCCACGATGGACAGATTAATACGATCTGCAAGAAAAATTTTTCTGTTGTAGGAATAGAGAACATGGTTAAAAATAGGATAGATATTCAGCAGGTAGATGAAAAAGAGGAAATCAATGAGGCAATTTCTATCAGTGCATTATTGAAAGATATTCATGATTTTCTTCGTGATTTTCGTTTTTTCTTACTAAAGTGGGCAGAACAGTATGCAACAGTAGTCAATATATACCGCCAAAAGACTGAGACTCCTATGGATATTTTACAAGAAGATAATGCTCTTAGCTCATTGATGGGGTGTTTTAAGTTGAATGTGGATCAGCAGAAACTGGTGTACGATGAGGCAGATAAGATTAAAATAGAATTAAAATCTAAAAAAGAAGATTTTTACCAGACGGGTTTTGAATATTATCGTTTTGTCGATGCGGATAGGCATAACCATAAGACAGATATTAACTTTGTAAGCATAAGAACAACACCCGAAAAGATATTACTCGCTATGGCACGGAAGGCTTCTGTTATTGGGATGTCTGCCAGTGCAGAATTTAAGACAGTACTAAATAATTATAATCTTGACTATCTAAAAGAAGAATTAGGACCCGATTATCATATAACAGAATCTGCATTAAAGACCGAAATAGCTGCGGAATTAGTTAAGCGTAATATTCCTTATAAAAATAAAGAAATAAAATGTCATGGCTTTAGAATCAGTGCAGAAAGAAATTATTTTGAAAACAAGGAATGCAGAAAAATTTTGGTTCAAAAAATAAAAAATGAAATATCTGATAGTGATAAACAAGGTAGTTATAAACAAAATCGGTATTTGGCTATTGCTAATGTTTTTCACATATTTTGCACAAGTAATATGAGAACTCTTTTGTGTCTTGAAAATATCTTAGCAGAAGAAGGTAAAGAAAAGTGGGATACTACAGTTTTAAATGGACTTTTAGATTCGGCAAAAGAAGATACTGATTATAGAGGTGATGACATTGAAATCATAGTCATGAATTCAAAAAATTTTAAAAACAAGAAAAAAGAATTTAAAGAAAAATTGAATAAACATAAAAGAGTGATTATCATATCCTCTTATAAGACACTTGCTGAGGGGCAAAATTTACAGTATAACGTAAAAGATACGGAAGGACTTATACGGCTGCCAGGTAAGAGAAAGGGAAAAGAGAAAGATTTGGATGGAATCTATCTAGGTGAAATTACGTATATCATTCGAAGAAGTATTGACTCTGGGCAGCCTTTTGACAGAAATGAACGAAATAAAAATATATCAGAACAGATATTTCAGGCTGAAGATTTATTTGTACATTCAGAGATTGGAAAGACAGATAAAGAAGAATGGATTAAGGAAGCTTTTTTAGGGGAAAATAAGAGCAAACAGTACAATCTTAAATCTGTTGGTGTCTCTATTACGCGGACAGTACTGCAGGCTGTTGGACGGCTTTGCAGAACCACACTTAAATCACCAGATATTTACATATTAGTAAATGAGAATGTTTTAAAGAAAATGAATGTTGATGATCTAAATATAAAGGAAAGCCAGTGCCTTTTTCCACCAGAGATGCTAAAAATACTAGAATTAAAAGAAGAATATAACCGAGATAAAGAAAGAGCGAAAGAAGATTCTATAAAAGAGGCATGGGAAGAAGCACGGGAAGAGGCGAATAAATCGTCTTTCCGTAGTTTGGATTGGATTAATGATTTTTTAGAAAATTGTTGGAAACTTATAGAGCAACGGAATTGGATTGAGATGCGTGAATGGGTATTAAAATATCCGACTCTTTATGATGAAGCAAAATTGCCGGACAATATTTTAAACGAATTTTATTTCCATATTCCAGGCAGAAAAAAGAAATATTATTTTAAAGCATATAACGATTTTCAGGATGGAGTTGAAGTCAGTTTTGCGGATAAGAGTAATTGTCGTGGTTGGAGTGAAATGAGTGAAAAAGCAGCAAAACTGCCATATATCCTTAAATATAAAGGTATGAAAGAGTATTTTAAAAAGAAAGGATATGTAACCAGTTTTAAGATGCTGCCAAGAATTTTAAACCCGGTTATGTTTCGTAATATCTATAAAGGTGCGTTAGGTGAGGTTGCAGGTCGGTTTATAATTGAGAATGAGTTGAGTATCAAACTGATAGACATTACGGAACCAGAAAAGTTTGAGAAATTTGATTTCCGGCTGAACGAAGAAGTATATGTTGATTTTAAGAATTGGGATGAATCCATGCAGGTAGACCGGGAGAATGAATTAAAGAAGATACGGCAAAAAATGAGAATGGTTGGAGCAAAACGTGTCTATATCATCAATATTGTTGTGGAAGATGGCACAAAGTATGAGATAAAAGAAAGCACGGACGGGATTATTGAGATACCGGGACTTATTACAAAAAACGGTGATATTATCACGAAACCTATTGAAAAATTAGCAAAGGAGGTCAAATGATGAGAGAATATCAAACGAATAAGTTGCACTTGAAATTTGACTATGAAACAATTGAGCGTGATTTTGATATTTACCAGATTAAACAGAAAGCAGAAGAAAAGAAATATATTAGTCAAGAGGTTCTGGACAACGTATCGGAAGAGCAGTATATCACTGCGGTACAATGGATATATGGAAATACTGCTTTGGCCTTATTAGAAAAAGATAAAATAAGTACCTATGCGTTTAAAAAGAAAATGAGGGAAAGATTTCCGGATATAACTGTCTGCCAGATAAAAGGATTATTTGATGAAAAAGTGAGGGAAAAGTATTTTGGAGAAGGAGATATTCAACTAGCAAGATTACTATTTAATTCTCTCCGTCCTTACAAAAGTGAGATATTTCACAGGAATAATATCATGGGAAAACTTTTTTACCAGAGCCCAAAATGGAAAAGCAAAGATACAGTATATTTCGTCCAGATACATCTTGATTATTCATTTCATCTGATACTAAAAGTTGTTACTTTTACAAAAGATACAGGAGATTCAGGTGGCTATGTTTTCGATAAATCGACAGGCAACTTCCGCCGGGCTTTAAAAACAGACAAAGGTACAAAATATGTAAAGAAAAATAAGAATACAAAGTCAACTGTTCCATTTTTAAATATAGAAAACATGGAAAAGTTTGAAGCTAGTAAGATGGGTGTGTTAAAACAGTTTGTTGAAGATGTGAGAACCTATCTTCGGGATTACATTGAAATAAACTTTGAAACAATGGAAGAAATGATGTCTCATGATAAAAAATGGGAAAAATACAGCATCAAAGTCAAAGAAAATAAGTCAAAAATTTATGAAAAAGAAGCTGCAAAGCGGTTATCTTCACATATGATAGCAATTGTGGATGAATGCAATACGGAAACATCAAAAAAAATCGCAGATGATTTTCAAGCATTTCTTAAAAAAGTGTATGGTATTGGTTCAATTCCAGGAGGTTCTGTTTCTAGTGGCACATATAATCTTCGCATCATACATGATAAGGGTTATTACAAAGGGGAAAATGATTTACATGACGAGATCTTTAACAAGTGTATTGTTCAGCATATTACAGTTGAAAACTATAAAAAATGTGATTTAGAGAAAAATCCAGAATTTTATGCGATCATACAAGAACTTTTTATCAAAGAAGATATCGTTAATAAACAGTTAACCACGTTTAATTGGTCAGAAACATTAGGTAAATCAGGAAAAACATGGGCGTTTGTGTCCTTTAAAAAAGATGATACAGATAAGAATACGAAGAAAAAAGACCAATATACATATTACCGTGTTTTTATTGCACCGGACGGAAAACTTTCTTTTGATTCTTGTGCAGGAAGAAGTTGGATGAGAAGGAAAGATGAATGGAAAAATATTATAGGGTATCATCAGGAATTGATCGATAGAAGGAAAACTGAAAAGAGATATGATGAAAATATAGAAGGTTTTTTCTATACGGATATCAATGATATATGTACGATTTACAAGACAAATGCTTGCGTGTATCCACGATTTGACGGCATAGGTGGGGAACTTCTTTTACTTAAAGCTGACAAAGAATTAGATAAAGAACAGATGATAGATGCCTTGCTGCATTTCAAAGAGGATTCTCCGGAATTAGTTAAAAAAAATAAAGAAGAGTTCGAACAAGTTCTTAATAATCTGAAAAATAGAAAAGAAGAATATATAGACAAAAAGTTTTTTTATAAAAAGATTCTAAAAAAAGGAAAATTAAGAGAAGGTTTCAATGAATATCTTCGTACAGAGTATAGAATCCTGCTTAATCTTTCAAAAAGCAAAGAAAATCTTCCTCTATATGATCTGGATGCAATGACGGATATCCATTATTCTGTTTCCAGTGATTCAAATGGTGAACTTATCAAGTATTTTGTGGGTTCCGCCAAAGCTCTCAATAGGAGTGTTGCAAGAAGCAATCCTATTCGAAAGATTATTGGAAAAACCTTAAAAGCAGAAGAAATTCTGCCAATGCTAACAGCAACATTTGTAAGAAATGAACAGTATACGGTTATTCCATTTCCATATAAATACATTCGGGAATACTTTCAGATATCATAAAGTCTGAACGATTTTATTAATCTGGGATTTGGATGAGCTAAACCTATGCTATGAAACCAATAATAAGAGGAGCGTGAAAAATCAAATGTATATGGCTGTTGATATTGTAAAGTATATAATAAATAAATGTACCATTGAGCAATGCCCGATATCTAACCTGCAGTTACAAAAGATACTTTATTGCATTCAACGAGATTTTTTGCAAAACGATATGTTAGCGTTTGATGATGACTTTGAAGCGTGGCCGTTTGGTCCGGTTATTCCTGAAGTTTATTATCGGTATTGTGGTTTTGGTGCTCTCGGTATTTGTATGAAATATGATGTTGATGTGGATTCTGACTATGCGGCAATCATAAATCCAATAATCGAGAGAAAGCGGATGATGAATTCCTGGGATTGGAGCAAAGATATAAATACCTCCGGAAAAGCATGGAATCAAGTATATGATGGAGGGAAAGGTGATCATAAAATTATCCCTAAAAGGCTGATAAAGGAAGAAAATAACATAGCATTGGAACTAGAAAAAAGGCTTGCTTATATTCACGATTTTTTTGCCTCGTTATCTGACGAAGAATTTGTTCAGATGATGATAGAATGCGGTATTGAAAAGTCAAAAAACTAGAAGAAAGTGATTACTTAAAAGCTTTTTATCCAGATATTTAACAAAAAATCTTTTTCATAAAGTCTGTCCGGTGATCTAAAGAGGTTAGATAAAAAATATTTCTACAGAAAAATCGGATAAGCGAGATTTCTGACATACTATATATGAAAAGAGATTATATCCAGATCAGAAATTACCCGCAGATATACATATTTGGGGTAACTGGATAAATACAAAAACATATGAATTTGGAAGCATTTATATTAGAAAATGTACAGTATGTGGAATGGAAGAATATAAAACTTCTCAAAATATAACGATAAAATCATGGTAAGGAGATTTATAAATATGAATATTAATGAAATAAAACAGCTCACAAAAGGGAAACAGTATAATTTTCTTCGCGATAATGAACATCTTGGAAAAAATATTGTTCTGCTTGGAGTGACAGGTAGCCATGGAACGGGTGTTAATACGAAAAATTCGGATGTAGATATTCGAGGTTGTGCAACTAATTCAAAAAGAGAAATCTTACTTGGAAAGGATTTTGAGAAAATTGAAAATAAACCAACAGATACTATTGTTTATTCTTTCCCTAAATTGGTTCGCCTTTTAACTAAATGCAGTCCAGGTGTGATTGAACTTTTGGGATTAAAAAAAGAATATTATCTCTATATATCAGAGGTTGGACAGAGAATCTTAGATAATAAGAAAATGTTCCTTACACAAAAAGCTATTAAGTCTTTTGGCGGTGCCGTAACGAATCAATTAAAGCTGATCCGTAGTGGAAAAGCAAAGAATATTGGAAAAGAATGTTCACTTTTAATCCGGATGTATCTTATTGGTTTGGATATTATTGAAAAAGGAGAAATTATTACTTACAGAGAAAAAGAAAGGGATTTACTTTTGGACATTCGAAACGGAAAATATATTGATAAAAATGGAAATATAATGTCAGAATTTTTTAAAATAGTTCAAAAATATGAAGATAGATTTATTCATGCGAAAGAAATTACGACACTACCAAAAGAACCAGACTGGGAGGCAATCAATGACTTTATCTCATCAGTAAATGAAGATATTGTGTGCTGGCAAATTCCAGAAAGATACAAAGAACTTTGACCGACTATTGGGCAGTTAATTGCAGGAAAAAATTACGATTATCATGTAACAGCAGAAAACCGCAGTCAACTTTAGTTGCCTGCGGATGAATGCGTTTTTCTTATACAGAAAAATAGATCTGCTGCCAATTATGACATACTATCTATGAGAGATGTTTTTGGATATCCGTTATCTTATGGAAAGGAGAGAGTGTGTTATGCGTACATGGAAGATAAACATACAACCAACGAAAGATGCTGTGTTATGCGACTATTTCGCAGAAAATACCACAGCCGCCAAATGTATGTATAACGTAGCTAACTTCTATATCCGGAATACGATGACGGGGATACGGAAATCTCCAGAAGAACGGACTGCCTGTGAGACAGAGGTACTTCACTATGTTTTTACCGGTATCCAGAAAGCAAATCTCCATGCACGGGAAAACTATGAGAAGAAGCTGAAAAAATATCAGGATATGCATACCGAGAAGGGAGATAAACTTGCCGCAGACTTAAAGTGTAAGGTATTCCCTTATCCAACAAAGGAAAAATGGTTTCTGTCTTATGGGGCATTAGATGCTATCTTTAAGTATACAGACCATCCAACCTACCGGCGGATGAACAGCCATGTGAACCAGAATGCGATCAAGAAAGCGGTTAAGGGCTGGAAGTCTTATTTTAAGTCGATAAAAGACTATGCATCTCATCCAGAAAAGTATAAAGCCCGGCCAAGGATACCGGGTTATAAGCATGCTACGAAGATGACAGCGGCATATACCAGCCAGACTGCAGTATTTTCCTGCCAGGATGGCCATGCATATCTTAAGTTTGTGAACCATAAACAGCCGGTACGGATAGGAAAAGAGTCCCTGTATGCCGATATGACGTATGCAAAGACAGAAGTAAAACCACAGTATGGTGGCTATACGATCCTTGTTACTTTTAAAGAGGATCTCGTTCTGCCGGAGGTACCAAAACAGCCCAAGCGCATTCTTGGTATCGATGTTGGTGTGAGCAATCTTGCTGCCGTAGCAAATAACTTTGGGGATACGCCGTTCCTGATCAAGGGCGGGGCATTAAAATCCATGAACCAGAAGTTCAACAAACAGCGGGCCAAACTGTTATCTGCTGTCACAAAAGGCAGTGACAGTACCCACTCCAAAAAAGAAACAAAGCAGCTTCAGGCACTCAGCCGGAAAAGAGATGCTTTCCTGCGGGATTTCTTCTATAAGACAGCCTGGTATCTTGTGCGCTATGCAAAGGAACAGCGGGTAGATGTCATTGTTATCGGACATAATGAAGACCAGAAACAAAACATCTGTATCGGGAAGCAGAACAACCAGAACTTTGTCTCCATCCCATTCTGCCTGTTTATCAAGATCTTACGAAATACGGCTGCCAAAGTGGGAATCCCTGTGGCAGACAGGGAAGAGAGCTATACTTCAAAAGCAAGCCTGCTCGATCTGGATACGATCCCTACATACAGGAAAGGTAACACGCAGGCATATACCTTCTCTGGCAAGAGAGTCCACCGGGGCTTATATAAGACAAACAGCGGATGTGTCATCAATGCGGATATCAACGGAGCCGGGAATATCCTTCGGAAGGAATATCCTTATGCTTTTGATGGACAGGATATGAGTTATCTCTATAAGACAACAAAGGTAGTATCGTATACCGATATCTACGCAGGGGCTAAGAGTGTCTGTAAGGAGAAATATAACCAAAAAAGCCATGAACCAGGGTTAGGAAGCCGGGTAAATCATAGATACAGACAGGATACCCGTCTTATTTACCGAAAACTCTGGGGCAGATCAACATTTGTATGGACAGGAAAGAAGAAAACGGCTTAAATATTTAAAAGTAATCCCTGTAACAAGGGGTAGAGGGGTACGTGTTACTCCAGCGAGGTGCAGTATTGCCTCGTAAATCTGCAAAGAAGCCGCGGCCAACTCCGGTTGCCCGTGGTGTTATCACATGGTGTTGTATCAAGAGAAGTGGCTGCTAGAAAGAAATGAGGAAGTATGCTGGAAGAACGAGAAAAGTATATACGAGAATTTTTTGATTCGTTATCTGATGAAGAATTTGTTGCGATGCTGTTAGAGTGCGGAATAGAAAGGACAAAAAGAGCTTCGGAGAGCGATTATGTGAAAGTATTTTGTTCGGATGAAAAGGAAATAAGAGGTAAAAAATGTCATATTGGAGTTTTGTACATGGTACAGTAACAGTACTTCCTTTTGGAAGAACACAGGCAGAAAAGAGGTATTTGTTAGATACTGTGTTGGATCACCTTCCGAAAGTAACTGGTTCCGAGGGGGATATGAATATATATTGTATACAGAAAAATGGGTATTCTGAGTCGTGTTCCTATACAGAATTCGGAGAACAAAAGCCGTTCGAAACACTTTCTACAGAAATGCAGAATGAATATATTTTGGTCGTAGATGGAAATTTGAGAGATCGGAAATTTACTCAGACATACCGAGAATTTGTTAAATGGCTAGTTCGGTTAAGCAAGAGATTAGGAGTGGAAGAGGTTCTTGTCGAAATTAAAGAGCATGCTAAGTATTCTCTTATCCAGAATAGGAATCAAGGAAATGATGGAAAACCATTTTCTGAAATTTTTGAGATGGTAAGTTGGGTGGAAAAAGAAGAATCAAACTGGTGTGAATATCTGTTATGGGAAGAATCAGAAGAATCTAATTATCCATCAATGTTGGAAGAAAGATATTGTAGAAAAAGAAAGGAAAAGAAGTAGAATGAAGAAATATGACGATTGTAGGTATGGACATTGCGGATATCCATATGGCGATAATTTTGACAAAAACAATGTAGAATGTTTGTATAGTGGAAAAAGAAAAATAGTAACAACTGACACCTGCAGGGATTGTGATTACTATGACTGTAGAAATATAGAATATCCTATTGATGTGAATGGTATTGTTTACGATTCAGAAAATCATGACGATGACAGAATCGGGAACTACTGCAGAGTATTCTTGGAGGATTGTAAAAAGACATATCTAGGGATTTATCTGGGAAAAATTCCAACGAATCCAGGATATCATTACAGGGAAAAGAGCAAAAAGCTTCATATTGGGCTTATATATCATATAGCTATTCTTGTTCCAGAGTTAAAAAAGATTGTATACGATACAGAATGTGCATGGGGATTAATCTCTTCTCCAGAGCAAATGACAGATGTCACAGAAGAAGAACTGAATGCGGAAATTTGTAAAAGACTAAAGGAAAATGAATTGGATTTTTTTGCAAAATATTTTGGTGGAAAATGATTGTAATATTTAATCTTGGAAATAGCAGAGGAAATTCCTCTGCTGTTTTCCTTATATCTTATTAAAAATCTTGTACAGAAAAATTTGTTTCCATAATATTCTTTCATACTATATATGAAGAAAATTTTTATCATCAAGTAACTCCTGTCTAAAGACAGGAGTATTAGCCGTTTATAAGAAAAATAGATAGAATATGAAAGGAAAAACATATGATTGACTACAAAAAAGAATTGAACGAAGAGCAATATAAGGCCGTAATGCACGATAAAGGTCCAGCATTATTATTAGCCGGTGCAGGCACAGGAAAAACACGAACACTCATTTATCGTGTGGCACATCTTATTGAAAGTGGTGTCAGTCCAGAAAGTATCCTGCTCCTTACCTTTACCAACAAAGCCGCTGCCGAAATGAAAGAGAGGGCAGAGAAGATGTTAAAGGAAAAATGTGGAATCACTGCCTGTACTTATCATTCCTTTTGTGTGAAGATGCTTCGTTTTTATGCTTCATTTGCCGGTATCTCACCAAATTTCTCAATTATTTCCAGCCCTGATGAAGCAGATATCATCGATATCGCAAAAACAGAATTGAATTTTCAGCGATTGAGTAATATGCCAACAGGTACAGTGTTTGCATCTATGCTGTCTACTTGTGTAAATAAAGGAATTTCATTAGAGGATTTATTAACAGAGCAGCGTTACTGGAAATTCAGACAGAATGAGAAAAAATTGCTTGCATTGAAAAGGAAAGTGGCAAGATATAAAGAGGAACATAATCTGCTTAATTATGATGATATTCTGTTAAAATTCAATTCAATGCTTGCTTCCTATCCGGATGTTGCTAAAAAGATCGAGGATACATATCAATATATCATGGTGGACGAGTATCAGGATACGAATGTATTGCAGGATAGTATCATTAAAAAAATCCGTAAATACAATCAGAATCTTATGGTAGTTGGAGATGATATGCAGTCTATTTACAGATTTCGAGGTGCAGATGTTCGGAATATCTTATCTTTTCCAAAGAGATATGCTGGATGTAAAGTGATTTATTTAGTAGAAAATTATCGCAGCAATCAGGAAATCTTAAATCTTGCAAATTATGTCATGACAAATGCTACGGAAGGTTATGAAAAAAAACTGAAAGCGCAATTCTCCAGTGAGAGGTTGCCAGAAGTATGTTATGTAGATGATATGAAAAGAGAGGCTGAATTTGTTTTAGAAAGCATTAAGAAGCAACATATGAAAGGAATTCCTTATAAAGAAATCTGTGTATTATATAGAAACTCTTATCAGTCTTATGAGTTAGAAGTGCTTTTAAATAAAGAGGGTCTGGATTTTGAAAAATATGGTGGAATCCGATTTCTGGACAGGGCACATATTAAAGATGTTCTTGCATTTTTAAGAATCTATACAAATCCATCTGACGAACTGGCATGGTTCCGTATTCTGCAGTTACATATTGGTATTGGAAAGGTATATGCAAGAAACATCTCTCGAAAGTGTTTGGAATATGGTCCGGAATACTTAATAGATGATTGTCATAAACGAAAAAAATATGGAGTGCATATCAGAAAATTGTATGATGAGATCCAAAGTTGGGAAGGTAAAGAGTTCTTAGAGATATTAAAAAGCAGTTGTGCTTATTATGTTAAAACCTTAGAAAATACTATTAGAAATAAAAAAGTAGATTCTGAATCGGACAGGGAAGAAAGTTTACAGGATCTTGAAAGGAATAAAGAAGATATCGCAATTCTTCAGGAAATGGCAAAAGATTACGACTCTGCTCTGGATTTTCTGGATGCAACAACTTTAGACGCAACAAAGTCAAAAGAAAATGAAGAGGATAAACTTGTCTTATCGACAATACATTCCGTAAAAGGATTGGAATATGATACGGTTATTTTATTGGATTGTATCGATGAAATCCTGCCATCTGCCAGATATATTGGTTCTCCAGAGGATAATGAGGATGTACGTTGCATGTATGTGGCAGTGACGAGAGCAAAAAATACATTATATATGATGGTTCCTAAGATCGCATTAAAATATGGAAAGGCAATTCCAGGAGACTTGTCTCGTTATATTGAGGGTAGAGATGATCTGTATGACGCTTATGAGATTAAATATCAATCATAAATTAAATGAATAGGAGATATATGTATGAGAAATAAGCAGCGATTGTTGATCATGTTTCTTTTAATAGTCATGTTGTTCCTGTATATAGTCAATAACGGCCACGGTTTACTGTATAACCATGTGATAGCCTTGGAAGATGAGATTAGTTTTGTAGCTGCATTAGTTGTATTAATATTAAGTATACCAAAGGCTGTTGATACTTTCGCAAAACAGAGTAAGATTGTAAAGAGTATTTCATTCATTTCAAAAGTTTTAGCATTGCTGATAATTTTAATGATTCCATATCTGAAAGATTTTGTTCTCCTAAAGAAATTAATGAGTGTATTGGATACTAATATTTTGTTAATATTAATTTTATTCTTTGCTTATGCTGGGCAGTGGGCTGCCGAAATAAAAAGGAAGGATATCAAGAACAGAAAGGAGAACAAAGAAAAAGGCAATTCTAATGAGGAATTGCCTTAGACGAAATTAAGATAAAAAGATAATTTCAATCCACATCTCTATAAGATGACAATTTGATTATATCAGAAAATAACGATTGAAGCAATAGAATAAGGAGGTTGGTATTGTGCATGACGAATTAATAGTAAAAGAACTGGCAGACGAAGTTACTTATAATCATAAGGCTTGTATCGTATTCGATAGTATAGTTTATTTCCCGTTCGAAAATATCCGTGGTTCTAATTTTCAGTTCGGCGTTGGTATCGATGGATATCCATTTATGGATTGTGAGCTTAACCATCGGTATCCTAATAAAGAATACTATACGATTTCAAGGAAATATGGCAGACGATTGAGTAAGATTGGTTATCCATACTTTTTGGATTTACAGGATGGAAAACAGAAATTATTGATTTTCATACATTATAGCCTTCTTGATACACTGATTAATATTAAGTTTCCAATCGAGATAAATCTTACAGAAATGAATCCAGTGTGTGGACTGGGGATTCGATATATACCTGAAAACGGTGAACTCATTTTAACGAGTAACGAAAGAACAGACGATGGAAGCTGGATGACTTATCGTTGGAGGGGTATTATGAATGAAAATGGTGATAAACGAATGGAAACCGGAATAAATTATGCAAAAATGATGAAAAATCCGGCTTTCAATAAGGATACGAAAACATGGTCTTTTGAAGAAATCATAAAACTTGCTCCACAAAAATTAGAGGATTTATTTTTGCTTGCATAATGAAATAAGGAGGGTCGTATGGTAAGAGCAATAAAAATTCTACATAAATGGAATCAGATAAAAGAATATCGTTTTTTCTCCGATTTCTTCCGATTAATTGGAATTCATGTGTGTGATTATACATCGAAAAATGAAAGATTTTTTTCAGATTTTGATTCTGTAATTGTTTTGAGTCGAGGAATGGATCAAGATGAGTTGAAAAAGGTGCAAGAGAGTTTTCCCAAAGCGATTGTTAAGAATCCGATTCTTAAATTAGACTTGGATTGTCTGATAAGTATAGTAAGAGATATTCTCGAACAGACAACACTTTTTTCGGCAGAAGATCTTCCTATTCTGTGTCAGATTGGGGAAGTTTATCTCCGGTATGACTTATCTTATCATTATAGTACATACAAATACTTCCATGATTATACTGATCGAGAAATTGTACAGTCTGCACAAGATGCATTTGTAGATGCCTATATCGATATCAGAAAGATATTATCAGATAAGATGAAATCAGCCTATCTTTATTACGCGATTGCTTATCTGGCAAAATGTATTAATGAAACCTGCTGTTTCTTAGATAAACCCTTGCTACTGCCTGTCGATAATGCTCTGAAATTTTTAGATCAAGCCCTGGAGGTGGAACCGGTATTTGACAATGCGTACCTTCTAAAAGGGATTGTATCTGAATTAGATGATGACTCAGAAAAGAACGCTGCTTTTTATTATAAGATTGCATTGGAACAGCTATATGGTAAAGTGTATGCCAGCGAAGCTTATTACATTGTGGGACGCTACTATGAAAAATCGGAAAAAGATATTGGTAAGGCAGTAAAACTGTACAAACAGTCTTTGGGGGTAAATAATCTTGACTATAAGGTGATTTTCCGCCTGGCAATGATTGATAAAGAAAAAGGGGATTATACTGGTGCCTTGGAATGGTTGAAAATAATCTGTAATATTTTTTGTGATAAAGAAAAAGAAAATTACTTGTATCCGATGGAATACGAATATTTATTCCGAACTTATCATGAAATGTGTGGTATATATGGAGATCAGTTTTTTGATTTAAAAAAATACGGAAGAAGTGTGCGGAAACGAAATGATTTTTCTGACATGATTGTAGATCTATCGAAAGAAAATCGTGCATATGATGAGATTTATGGGGAAAAATCAAAGGAATTTCGCTATAAGACATATCATCATATTAATGCAACATTTCGGTAAAGTATATCAAATATCCATTAATTGCAGATCACTTAATTGATAGTGAATATCAAGATATTATTTTGACTTATACGTGCATGTATGATAAATATCCATACGGCAAACCGCAGACCGATGAAGCCGCTCGGGGTTCGGGAAACCGAGAGTATGGCTGTCGGAGACTAAGAGAAAAACTCCCGAATTTTTCGGGAGTCTCTTTTTTTTAGAGCCGGGAATTCCAGTAATCGAGTGAACGCTTTTCATATTTGCGTTTATGTTCATCGGTGAGCTGTCCCTCGATATATCGCTTCCTTTTTTGTTTACCAGATTTCATTACCCACCGGTTTTCTCGTATCGATTTCTTCAGAACTTTCTACAAATATTTCTTCTAGTGGTTTTTGATAAAAATTTTCCAATCGCTCTTTTAAATTGGATTCTCTTTTCTTTTCATTTTCTACCATTTCATTTTCACCTCCTGTTGATATTATGTAAGATTTTACAGTGAAATAATAATATGTTTTTTATTACCACATAAGAACCATCATCCTACTTGTAAGGCAAATACACAGATGAAAGGAGATTAAAACATACTATCGAGAGATGCCTTATTATAGGAGGATATAAGATGTTAGAAATTGAAAGTAAAAAATTAAAAGGAACTTATCGCTGCCAATTTTATCATGAGCATGAAAAATTGGTTTCTGGACTTGATGAAGGGAAGAAAAGTTCTCTCATTTATCAGAAAGCAGTAGCAATTAAAAAGGCGATTAATGACCTGTTATTTCAAAAGAAAAAGGAAGATGAAGTGCTTGAAGAGTTAAAAATAGCTTTTGATGAAGCTGGATATGCAACTCCGGAAACAAAAAAAAGACATTTAGAAGAAGCATGGAGTCAGATATTACGCTATGTTTATTCAGAAAAGAGACAACCGGAGTGTCTTACCCAAAAAAGTGTTATTCCATTTCAGTTTATGAAGGTTTCTTTTAAAGCCGATTATCTGTTTGCAGGATATAAGACTTATAAAAGAAAAACGAGAGTAAATGGAAAAACAGAGACTTTTTATTCAAAAGAACCATATATTGAAGTGGTCCGACTGCGAGTAGGCAAACCTGACGTTACAATGCGCTCAAAGAAGAAAGATAAAGGAGTAATGACCTGTCTTGAATTGTATTGTATGCTAATGTATGCAAAAGAGATAGCTAGAAAAAAAAGGTTTAATGAAAAGAAAATAATTAATGTGGAAGCATCCTATTATTATCTTCGTGGAGATAAGGACAAAGTAGTAGATATAACAGATGATTTCTTTGACGAGAAAAAGAAAAATGTACTTACTCTTTCGGATATGTTTTTCATAGATAATCCAGAACGACTTACCGATATTGATGTGAATTTCAAGAAAGAATTTAATGAGTTTCTTCAATCAAAAGAATGCGATCCAGAAAACTGTGAACATTGCGTGTTAAATTCTGTGTGTAGTTTTACAAAACCGCCAGAGTATATTGAAAAAGAATTAACTCAGAAAACACTCAGCAGTATTTCCTTAACAGAAGCTCAAGAAAAAGTAATCGGTTTTAGAAAAGGATTTGCTAGAGTAAATGCTGGTGCAGGAGCTGGAAAGACAATGTGTGTGGCATTAAGAACCGCTTTTTTGCTTTCAGAAGGTGTAAACCCGTCAAAAATCTGCCTGCTTACTTTTACAAATACCGGAGCATCAGAAATGAAAGAGAGAATCGGATTATACTGTGAAGATTTTGGATTGAATATCAATATGGATGACTTAACGGTTACTACCTTTAATGCTTTTGGAGATAAGATAGTCCATGAAAATTTTCACGAATTAGGCTTTGAAAAAGAGCCTCGCCTGATTGATGATATCGAAAAATCAAAGATTATAGCAGAAATATTAAGAGACAATGTTATAACTGAACTTGATTACCGTAATTTTTATATGTCTATGCCGTTCGTAAAAGGAGCATTACCCACTGCAAAAAAGGCATTCGAAATTATTAAAAGAGAAAATCTTTCGAATGCTTCGGATGCTGATATTCTTAAAACAAAGATGCGGAGTGAAAAATACGATATTACAGCAACTGCTGCAGCAGAATTAATTGCAGTATATGGAGAATATGATGACTGTTTGCATAAAAATAACTTGATAGAGTACGCAGACCAGGAACTTCTTATTTTTGAACTTTTAAAGAAAAATCCGTTTTATTTTGAGGATTATGGATTTGAACATATTATCGTAGATGAATTTCAGGATACTTCGCAACTACAATTTGAGATATTGAAAAATATTATTAACTCATCATTGGAATTTAAGAGTTTTCTTGTCGTTGGAGATGACTCTCAAAGTATTTTCGGTTTTAGAGGTTCTGATCCGCGATTTATTATTGAGTTTGAAAAGAAATTAGGAGAAGATGTGCAGGATTTTTATTTACTTGAAAATCATCGTTCAACAGAAAATATCATTAATTTTGCTAATAAAATCAACTCATTGAATCAAAACAGGGTAGTAAAAGACCTTATTCCTACAAGGGAAAAAGGGGAGCCTGTTGTTGTAGAAGCTTTTGAAAAGAAGGATGCGGAAGAGGATTATATTATTTCTGTCATCAAAAAGAAGATAGAAGAAAAACATCCGCTAGAAGATATTGCTTATATTGCATCCACTAGAAGCCAGCTTTTAAAAATGGGGACACGATTGACAGAGGAAGGAATTCAATGGATTATGTTGAATCCGGAACCGATGTTTAGTAACTCTCGTATTGAGGGAGCATTGGCATTAGCAAGATATTTGACAGACGATACGGCAACGAAAGATTTATTTGTTTACTTAAATGCAGTAAATGATTCAGAAATCTTAGAGAAAAAAGCAGATGAGGAGATTCTTGCATTCATGGAAAAACAAAAAAAATCTCTTTCTTTTTTTGATACAGATGTTGATGATTCAGTAAAAAAGAAAAGGCTTGTATCTTATCTTGAATTTCTAAAAGGGAATGAAAAAGCGAGTGATGAGGTCTATGAGGCTTTTTTAAAGAAAGTGTTTATCTGGGATACTTATAAAGATATGTTAGAGTATATCCTTGATTTTGGACTGTATGGGGAAAAAGAAGCAGCAAAAAGATGTAAAGATTATCCTGGGATTGTTCTAACAACTGCCCATTCCTCCAAAGGAATGGAATGGCCGATTGTTATCAATGAGATTAGTAAATATCATGATAAAAATCTTGTGAACGAAGATGTGGAAGAAAAGAGACGTTTATTTTTCGTATCTGCTACAAGGGCAAGAGACGAATTATATATTGTATCACAAAGATATGCTTATGGCTCCAAGGGGAACGGAAAGAATATCCTTGATACAAGAGTCCAGAATAGGTTCTTAGAAGAAGCTGTTAAAGCAGTGATTCAGAAATAAGATAGTATGATGGTGCACCTGCAGTATGCAGGTGCATTTTTTTTATTCTTTTTAAGAACTGTCATTTTATTAATATCAGATAGTTAAAGATGAATGGAGAGCAATTATCTGAAATATAGGAAAAGGAGAGATAAAAATTATATTGCAGTTAAACAGATAGCTTATCATACTAGGAGAAAAAAATGAGTACAAAACAAACAAGAGAAGAAATTACAATCCGTAAAACAATGATGTATAAAAGGGGAGCGGAAATGATTAAAGCATTAGAAAACTGCCCGAAAGAAGAACTTTTACCGCTTCCGATTATTCCAGCATTCAATGATGAACTCGGAAAATGGGAGTTTTTTGCAGAAGAACAAAAGAAAGAAAATGGAATCGGTATGTTGGAGAAAAGAGATATGGATTTGCTAGAACATTTATCAGATTCAGACGTATCCTACAAAATCCAGCTAAAAAGCTGCGAGAACAATCTTTTTCATGCAGTGATTGAGGTAACAGAAAAAGAGATGGTAACTCCGGTAGAAGTAAAGGATTCAGATACATTGGAAGAAATAAAAAAGAAAATCATTAAAAAAGGTATTTGCTCAAAGGAAGATTTAAAGAGGAATATTGATGTGATGAAAGCACACCGTTGCCCAGAAGAATTGATCCGGCAGATACTTTTACGGTATCGGAAATTTGAAAAATCAATTTCTGTACCAAAAACATTCTATATTGACCCTGACCCGAAATCGAAAGATGCATCAATTTTTGCATTGGCACTGCTGAATACTTTAACAAATTCAGCAACAATCTTTGAGGGGGATAAATCTGTAGGTAAGAATGTATGTGCAGAAACATTGGCAATGTGCCTTAATATGCCATATTACATGATAACTTTCAACAGAGGCATGACGGCAGATGATATCTATGGCACAAAAAGCACAGACAATAGTGCAGCAGAATTGTTAACGGAAGAACTTGCAGATGCATATTTACAGGTCGCTGCAGGAAATCGGGAGATTCCTGCCACTGTAGAAAAAGCTGCAAAATATGAATATCTTAGAGCAAAAGCTTCTTCCGTTTCTATTGTACAAGAAGAATCTTGCCTTGTGGAATGGATAAAAAATGGAGGTGTTATGTGCTTTAATGAAATGAATATGGCTGAAGCAAATTTCTTCGCCTCGTTTACAAATCAATTAACGGATAACACAGGATTTATTGATATTCCTGGTTATGGACACCTGGAAATTAATCCGGATTGTATCTTGATTGGTACACAAAACGCTGATTATACAGGGGTATGCGAACAAAATGATGCAACAATGTCTCGATTTGGCTGTATCCAATTCCCATATCCAAAGAGTATAAAGGCACAATTAGAAGCAACGGTTGGAAAAGATCGACTGGATAAAGCATATTTTAAACAGACAGATGAGTTGTATAAAACGCTATACGCTGCTGTTACAAAAGGAATGGTTGAGAATTCCTGCTTAAATATCCGTGGATTTATCCGGGGGTTAAAAGGTGTTGCACAGGTACCGGGTTTATCTACCTTGAAAAGACAGATTGAGATTCATGTTATTGATACCTGCCCTGTAGATGACCGGTTGCAGCTCATGCAGTTAGTCCGGGAAAAGATTACTTTATAGAAGCAATAAGAGGAGAATTAAAATAATGATAGAAACATATAATATTATAACAATTGGTGTATTAGATGAAGACAAAAAGCTTGTAGGGATTACAGAAGAAAATTTTAAGAATCTGCTGAAAAAAGCAGAAAAATTAGATGAGCTGCAAACTCGTATGAAAGAAATATATGGCGAAGGTGAAGAACTTTTAGAGACCTTTGTTTCTGGATTAGAACAGTATAATTCTCAACAGGAAGAACATCCTTTTAAGGCTCGTTTGCTTACAAATGAGACTGTCGATGAATGGGAAGCGTATCAGAGAGCAAAGAGTGAAGAAAGACTCATTGAACTTCCGACTAAAATCATCCGAGATGATGTTTCTTACCCAATGGTTTATCATTTTTATAATGTTCCCTATCCAGAGGAAGAGGATATAGAAGAACGTCATTTGTTTGAGTATATTTACAAAGACTCACAGCTGTATCTTAGTGTTTCAGATGGACCTTATTCAACTGTATTAATAGAAGCTACAGAAATAGGGAAAAGCATATTCTTTTCTAAAGAGAAAGCATTAAGAAAAATTCACGAGATCCATAGAGATTACGAAATCGTAGATGATAAAGTTATTCCCAGACAGAGGACTAAACAAAAGAAAGATTAAATAAAAGGTTACTTTTATGATAATGAAGAGGGAAATATATGATTACATTAGAAGAAAAAGAAGCGTGGATACGGAGATATTATCCATTTTGTGAATCCTATATGAAAATGGCTTTGGCTGACAGGAATAAAATCCCGCAGTTAGAGATACGATTAGATAAGGGTTCATATACGGATCATTCCATCATCCATATCGGTATTAGCGAACTTGAAGAAAATGATGAAGAATCCCTGTTACGTTCCGTTTTATTCCTTATAGGGCATGAAGTCCAACATGTACGTTCAACTTCACAGCGAGCCTGGATGTATGGAATGAACAGAGGATTTCAGGTAATCTTGGAAGAATATGCGGATAAAACAGAAACTAAAAGGAAGGTATTTCGTAAAGAAGCGGACTATGAAGTATATATTAAGGAATTGGCTGCCAAAGGTTTTCATATCAGTACAAATTCTTTGCAACAATTTGTACATTTCATTGCCAATTCATTGGAAGATGGCAGAATTGAGCGTATTCGATGTGTGAAACGTCCGGGATTTAAAGATTATATGATCGCTTTTCGTGGAAGAGATTGGAAAAAGAATGAAGTAGAGCCGTCATTTGTTCAGAATCTTGATGACCCAAGAACATATCTGCTATTAGTATTAAATCAGATTTTAAATCTGGCAACAATGTCTATTTATCAGAAAGGGTTCACAAAAATCTGTCCAATCGATTCCCGTCCGCAGATATTAATTCATTCTTTAATGAGTGATATCGCGGCTGGTGTTGCATCAGCAAACTGTCGTGGATGTATGGAATGTGCGATAGCTATATGTAAAAAACTTGCTGTCGAAATTATCGAGGCCAGCAAACTTACTCCATTAGAAGAACTTCTGTCTGAAATTTTATCTTTTCTAATAGAAGAATGTGGTTCTTCTTCTTTTGAGGGAACGGATTCCAGAAATGAGGAAACTTCCTCTGGAAGTTCAGGAGTTCTATTTGGAAAAAGTGAACTTGAGGGAGAATTAAATTCTTCACAAGAAGATGAAAAAAATTCTATAAATCAGAAAAATCATTCAACTGGAGATAGCCCGGAAAAAGAAGAATGCATGGATGGTTTAATCACTGCAGCTAAAGCTGCCTCTGATGATGAGATAGCAGATGCTGTGAGAGATGTGTATATTGGTGAAAGATTAAATAAAAAAAGAAAAGAAGATTTTATTGATAAGGAAAAAGCAGTAGATGATGATTCACTGCCAGACTTAGAAGATGTAAATACTCATTATGATACACAAATAAATCTAAATGAAGAAGCTCGAACCTATCCAGCAAACGAACGAATGCCGTTTGAATTAAAAGGACAAGCGAATGTTTTAAAGAGAAAAGTAGAAAAAATTTTTCATAACATGCAAAAACCGATTCTTCGGGGTAGGCGTACCGGACAGTTAGATGCTGCCATGGCATATAAATTAGCAATGAATCAAATGGATTGTTTTATGAAAAAAGGAGAAGTATCAGAGTTTGATGGGTGTGCATATTTTCTGGCAGATAATTCAGGTTCTATGCAAGGAAATCGGCAAGAAAATTGCTGCAAGGCTCTTGCAAAGATTGAACATGCTTTTCAGGATGTTATGCCATTGAAGATTGTTGCTTTTAATGCAGATGATTGTTGCTCAGTCAGACATCAAGTTTTAAAAAACTGGTCTGAAAAGGTAAGCAGTAACGGAAGTTATAATTTTTTGACTCATTGTTATGCAAATGGCGGAAATAAAGATGGTTATTCTATTCGTGTTGCTACAGAGGAATTGTTACACCGGCCAGAAAGAAAAAAGATATTGATTGTTTTATCTGATGGGCTTCCAAGTGCTTATGAGAAGAATGATGGAGAAAAAGATGTGAATGATGCAGTAAGAAAAGCAAGAAAAGCAGGTATTTCTGTTATCAGCATATTTTTTGGAGATGATTCAGAAAGAAGTGCATTTGTTAAAATGTACGAAAAGAACTGTATTATAACTGAACCAGAAGGGATTGATGCAGAATTAGTCCGTTTGATGAAACGTTTTTGTTTCAGATAATGAATTTAGGTGTCACAGAATACTGTGGCACCTTTTTTGTTTTTTAGTAAAAATAGCATCCTATTAATGAAACAGTTTTAGTGATGGAAAGGAGGAAAATAATTTATCACATCATTGTTTCAAAAAAATAGGAAAGAATGGAGAATAAAAAAATGTATTATAATTTCAAAAAAGTAACACTTATCTACAGTACAAATAAGGAAATAATGGAGAAAATTGGACGGAAACTAGGCTTTTCACATGAGAAAAATCAGTTTGTACCTATTGATACCCCTTTAATGAGTGCTGATCTTGCTTATGGGACAGGACAAATGATGTTCACCACAGAAAATGGAAAAAGTTTATGTATCTCTGCAATCAGCAGCACATGGAGAAAGGATGCTTGCTCAGTAATAACGGAAAACAATATTTATGTTTTTGAAGTGTTGGATTAGAAGAAGCATTAAAAAGAGATAGGAAGAACAAGGAGAGATATTATAGCAAAAAAAGAGGAGGGTCAGTGATGAAACATTTTAAGGAAGAGATTATCCGGGATATTTTTAATGACGCGGTGGTCGTCACAACAAAAGAACACTATTATTATGCAT
>OFMT01000563.1_pt1 | contig 33129 bp, 33 predicted proteins | sample 1541891 | NCBI WGS metagenome assembly OFMT01 (sample SAMN04209230, study PRJEB22552) | human gut metagenome | biome: gut; material: feces | host: Homo sapiens | place: USA: Oklahoma | reverse complement strand
CACTTGGTCGCGAAAGCGCTTCACCACGTTTTGTACTTCAATACAAGTTTCCATAGGAACTTCTCCTTATGATATTATAATATCTTTGTTTCGTATAATCATAAAAGAACATAACCAGAAGATTAAGATTGAAAGGCAAAAAAAAGCAAATGCATATTGAATAGATGGCATACAACTAATTCCTAAAAAATCTAAAGAATCTAAATTAACCCATGAAATTGGAGAAAAATATGTCATCGTATAGCCTGAAGCGTTAGATGAAAGAAATTGAAACAGAACAAACATCGAACCAACGATAGAACCTATCAATTTACTAAAAGCTAAATTTAATAAAAACACTATGCTACCAAGAAAAATTGCAGCAAGACACGATAAAGTAATCGAAAATACCATTGCATTTTTAGGGCTAAAATGTAAAATCAACGCTTTAGAAATTTGAATCGGTAAATCGACTAATTCCGCAGCATTTGTATTCGCAAGCGTATAAAACACCCGGCCCCAATCTTGCAAAGCCACACAATCAAATAAGTTCATTACTATTGTAATAATAACTACAAATAGAACATACGAAATAGATATTATAATCGTGTATAATAATTGACCGAACATCCATACAGTACGACCACATCGCAAAAAAAGCAAATAAGCATTCTCCTCAATGTACGGTGCATCGCAAAATAATAAAACCAGGAGTAAAAATAGCACCAAAACACAATTTCGGTTTGCCATTATAAAAGGAAAGAGCCAAGGGGTTATCGGTTCTCCTGCTATCAATATATACTGATGCAGCGCATCCCCAATCATTAACAAATATAGTATTGTAATAATTCCAACAATAAATATTCGTGAATCCGAGAGCAATCGACGCACACCATATAGAAAGACATGGTATATATTAAGCAAATTATTCATTCCATACTCCTATTCGCTTCCATTATAAATAACGCACTGGAAGCTACTATAACTATTACAAAAACTACCAAAGAAGTCGCGGTACCAAGTGTTTCCCCTCTTATCAATAAAGCAATATCGAGCCATTGAGGTAACCCCAGTATCCGGCATAAACGCAACCACAAATAATATAGAATAATCGGGGAAAATAAAATAATAAGTATATTTTTAGTTCGGGATGATATATACAACGCCATACTCGAAAATGCAGATGCAGATATTGATTTAATAAAACTTTTTCTAAATATATATTCCAATACACTACATCCATACAACGATAAAACCTGTTCAGAAAACTCATCTGTTGTAAAAGGATAGCGCATTTCCAACGCACATATAAATAAAAAATCGCCGATCAAAGAAACTGATATTGCCGTAAATACTGTTATTACTACCTTTGATAGTAGATATGCTATTTTACCAGAACGCAACAAAACATTTCTCTGATAATTTTCGTTTTTATCAACTCTAAAAAGAATTGTTCCCGGTAAAACAGATAACAAGAGATACAATGTTTCGATGCCCATTATACCTGAAATCATATATAAATAAGCTACGCAATTAGCTGAACCTAAAAGCATATCCCAGTACACACTCAGAAAATTAAAGAAAGCAACTCCTAAAACAGCAAATACAAATCGCTTAGTGCAATAGCTACGATATGCATCTTGTATAAAAGTGCTAAATAATTTTTGCATATTACTCCTCCGAAATTTCTAATCCCGTTTGAGCATCGATCATATATGAAAATTCATAAGAATAGGCGGTGTCATTTGATGACCTCATTGTGTCATCCCCTTCCGCAAGTACAACTGCTTTCCACGCCGGATAGAAGAGTACCTCTTTATGTGCCGTATCAGCAAACTGAGGATAATATCCTAGCGCTATACTTTTAATTGTATACTGTTCTGATACAATCAACTGACCAAGCTGCCTTTCTATTTCCTCTTTCGCTTGATTCTCGGTCATAATTTCTTTCTTTTCGAGTTCTTCAACTATATTTATACTATTTGAAACAACAAGCAATTGTAACCCGTTTTCTGTAACTATTGAAATTATTTCTTCTCCAGTTATCATAGTGCCTTTTTCAGAGCTTCCATGAACATCCGTAAAAACTTTTTTATCATTCAGCTTCGGTACAGCATATAAGAAATAACAGTCTTTCCATCCATCTAAATTCTCATTGCCACCAAATTTATCTATCATAACTTTTTCTTTTTCCTTGAGTGTTTCAGAATCAAGATTATAGCAATTCACCAAATAATTGTTTTTCAATCCAATAGCCTGTAATATTTTATAAAAGTCTTGTAAAACTTCATTATGGCTCTTGAAGTTTAAGTCTCCATCTTTTTCAAACTGATTTGCGTTATACATCTGATCGGTTTCATTATATCGAAAAACTTGTAAAACAGGTAAAACTTCTTTTACATCTGAACTTAAATATGAAATCATACCTTCATCTACTGTAACTGTACATTTTTCATCTGTAATAATATATCCACTCTCTTTCGGTCCCACTCCATACTGTGTAATTTTATTTTCACTAAGTTTGAAAGCACTATTTATAACATCTTCAGAAAATATGGAAGTAACTCCTTTAAACACCGACATTGATAAATTCACATTATCCTTTAGTATTGGTTGTGAGCTGACAAATTCTTTTCCAGAGCTAATATCTTTGGATTCACTAGTAATATTCAAACTATTTGTACTTTCTGTTGTTCTACATGAAGCCAGTAAAATCAACACACACAGTATAAGCAGTAATTTAATTTGTTTCATAATAAGCTCCTTTATTGATAGGAGTGAAGCAAAATTAAATTTTGCTTCACTCCGGCATCATCTATTACGGTTCCCAGTTCAATGTCAAAGCTGCATACTGATATGGATTGCTGTCGGCATATTGCGCTGCGCATTTGTACGAATAGCCAAATACTCCATATCCGGAATAATACAAGGGTGTAAACTTACCCGCATATCTCGTTTCAACTAATGAAGACGCATATACATTATTTGTATCTCGGGCTCGAGCATAAATCAACTCTGTCCCTTGACTCCACGCATCAGAAACATTTTTATCGGGTTGGATATTAACCTTAAAATAATTTTGTGTATTCAATTTTACACAAGCATTTGTAAGATAAGCTCCTTGATTTTTGTACACACGTATCGTGTCTGTCCAAGCATACGCGCTCGCAGACATGGAAAACGCAGAAACCGCCATTAAGCAAGCTGCCACACCGGCTATAAGCCTTTTCTTTAACATACAATTGCCTCCTTAAATTATGTAGATTTTGCAAGGAATGTGTCGACCCATCCCTTAATTTATGGTCATAATATCACATAAAATTACAGTTGTCAATATAATTTATGAAAAATAGGTAATAGCATTTGCTTAAATCAATCAAAAATTTACTTTTTCATTGCCGGTTTTTGTTTTTCTTTCCTTTCACTGCTAAACTGAATTAACCCTAACGGGAATTTTTATCTAACAGGAGAGGTTTACAATGGAAAGAAAAGTCTGTACCATCGGCGAATGGCTGGATGTTTGGTATGAGGTATACGCCGTGCCGGAATATGCCCCGAAAACGCTCGAAATTTACCGAGATGCCCGAAAAAGACTATCGCGGCGTTTCCCGGAAATCGAAAGCACACTGCTCACAGAGTTGCTGCCGGTCACATTTCAAAAAGCCTTGAACGACCTATCAAAGAAGTACGCAAAATCATCTTTACGGCATATCAAGTCGCTTTATAACTTGGCCTACCAAACCGCGATTGAGAATCACCAGTGTACGGAAAACCCGATCAATGGTGTCACCGTCCCCAAAAAAGCCTCGGAAAAAGTCGTCAACGGGCTATCACGTGAAGAACAGCAAGCGTTTGAAGAAGCTGCAAAGCAACTCACGATTCGAGATCAGTTCATTCTGCAAACCTTTCTTCTGACCGGCCTGCGGCGCGGAGAGCTGCAAAACCTACGCTGGCAGGACTGGGATAAAAAAGCCAAGGTTTTGCGCGTTGAAAAAAGCAAAACCGAAAACGGAATTCGCAGCGTGCCGGTAATTCCAGAAGTCGCCCTCATGCTCACACATCTGCAAGGTTGGGCCAAGCGCTGTAACTCTAACCGCTACATATTCGGCGGTGCAGAACCGGTAAGCGCCGGTCACTTACGGCACATTTGCCTGTACACCTCAAAGCGCGCCGGGATTCGCCGCGTATCGCCGCACATGCTGCGCCATACCTTCGCGACCCGAATGATCGAAAACGGTTCGGATGCAAAAAGCCTTGCCCTCATCATCGGCCACTCCAACCCGGCCTTTACGCTCCGCCGGTATGTCCACCCGGATCATACATCCCTCTACGAGCAAATGTGTCGTCTTTCAAGCATACAGCAGTAAACCGGCAACATTGCCGCTTTTTAAAACAAAAAACCTACTCACCACTATCGGCGGGTAGGTTTTACCTTTGCTATTCTCTGCTTTTTATGCGTAATGAACGATTTGGTTAAGGGTATAGAGCTGCGTTTCGTTTTCAGCCGCATGATCGATAATTTTCTTGTCAAATCCGTTTTCAGAAAATAGTGCATAGTGAAACTTGGCTTTTTCTTTCAGCGGAGAAAGCTTTGCCACCGTGTCACAGTACTCAGAATAGGAAAACGGTACGCCTTTGAATTTACATTCACCCACCAGATATTCCTTTGCCCCTCGGTCAATACAGAGTATGTCAATCTCCGTCTCTGCTGTCCGCAGTCCGGAAGCTGCTTTCTCGTCCCGTACCGTAGTCTTTCCAAACCAACGTCCCATCTTTGCATAACGGAAAGGCAGCTCGTTTTTCTTCTGCATTTCACGAACAAATTCCCGGCAAATATCCTCAAAAGTAAAGGAAGCAAACTTGTGGAGAGCCGGTTTTACAACATACTCGTATACGCCGTCCACATCGCCGTCCTCAAGCTGCGAAAAATTTGCAAAACCAAAGGCATACCAGAAACGGAAGAAGTTATCCGTCAGACGATAGGCTCCTCGACCGGAATTTGCCTGTTCCTTGGTCTTAGCATCCACGGAAAACTCCCGTTCCACAATTCCAAGCTCTATGAGATTTTTCAAGTAAACACTGGTTTTGGAAGTATCCTCCACAAGCGACTTTTGACTGATGTCGTTGAGCTTGGTATTGCCCAACGCAACAGCTTCAATGATAGAGTTGTAGATAGGTGTTTCCCGCAGCTCTTGATGCAACAAAAACTCCACCTCGCTGTAAAGGATGCAGCCTTTAGTCAGAATATTGCGCTTGATGTTCTCGTCAATGGACAGCCCGGGATTCCATTGGCGCAGATAATGTGGGATACCACCAAGAACAGCATAAGCCAGCACCTTATCACGGTCAGAATAATCTGGAAAGAACTTTGCGGCATCATAAAATCCCATTTCTTTCATCTTGTAGATACCCGTAGCCCTGCCGTAAAGTGGGTTTTTCTCTGCCAGCAATTCCTTTTCGATAAAGCTCATGGCACTGCCGCAAAGGATAATCATTACGTTGGCATCCCGCAGCTCCGCATCCCAGAGATTTTGAAGAATAGAGGGAATACTCTTGTTACCACGGCACATATACGGAAATTCATCGATCACCAACAATTTTTTCCGGTCACCGTATGGTAGCTCCCGTACCGCACGGAATGCTCTTTCCCAATCGGTAAATTCAGTAATATAGCTTTTTGCAGGAATGTCTTCTCTCAGCATCCGAGCAGAAAAGTTACGAAGCTGTACCGGATCAGTCGTTTGCGTGCAGGAAAAGAAAACATGGGGCTTTCCCTTACAGAATTCCCGCAGCGTCTCGGTTTTTCCTACACGCCGTCTGCCGTACAGCACAATGAGTTGACCGCCATTCTCTGAATATTTATCATTCAGGAATTTCAATTCTGTCTCTCTCCCGATAAACATCGGCACACCTCCAAGTAATACAAATTTAGATTTAGTAAATCTTGATTTGATACTATATTCGAGACCGGCAAAAAAGAGGTTTGAAGATTTGTAGAATGATTTGTAGATTGTTCTGTGCAGAACAAAGTCATTATCTGTTTGCTTCCCATCGCCCAGTGCAAAAACTCATTGAGCTCAAAATAACGCGAAATACAAATAAGTCTCTGCAACAAATTTTCCAGAGCAAAAGTGGCAACATTGCCGCTTTTCGCCCATATAAGCACTTTATAGTTCTGGAAACAGAATTCGTAGATAGTCGCGGCGAGCATAGAGTATACGGTCGATATAAATATCATTGCCACAAGCGCGATAAAAGCTGATATAATTCCCACTTACAATAAATCTGTAGTCGCTCTCTATATCCGCAATCGAAGACAGCAACGCTCCGGCGTACGCATAATTCTGCAAAACTCGCAAACTTTTTGTGATCCGGCTTACCGTTGTCAAAGCTGCGGAGGGATTCAGCAAATCTTCTTCGATATAAGCTTTGATCTCCATGAGGTCATTTTGTGCTTCTGCGGATAAATGCAAATTATTCATTCGTAACCCCAAGCTTTTTTTCTACGTCTTCTAACGACAGCCAGCCTTTCTCCTCGCCGGACTTACGACCTTTTGCAAGCTCGTTCATTAACCGAAGTGTTGCCTGCGTCTTCTCAAAATCCTGCATATCGAGAATTGCATATCGGCCACGCCCGTTTTTGGTCAGAAAAACCGGCGCACCAATAGCTACGTCTCGCAGAACATCGCTGTAATTTCGCAGATCAGAAATAGGTTTGATATTTGGCATATTGTCCCACTCCTTTCATAATCTACTTTTATTATACTCATATCTTACGATAAATTCAACATCTAATTTAGCACTAAATTTTACAGCATAAGAGTTGTTCTTTATAAGACAAAAACCTACTCACACTATTGGCGGGTAGTTTTTTGTCTTTGGTCTTCTCTGCTTTTTCAAAATCCGGCAACATTGCCGCTTTTTGATTAAAGACGAGCAAGCAATTCATCTGGTGTGAACGCAATGACTTTACTTCTTGAAAAATCACGCACATTACGCGTTATGATGTAATCCGCATGAATACGTTCAGCTGTAACGCTTTGCACGGCATCTTCAAAATCAGGCCATTGCAAAGCAGCCGCACGAAATAAATCCGAATCATTCAATTCTGCAAATTCAAAAATTAAAGAAAGCATGTGAAGAACTTCTTCAATTCTCTGTGCATCCATCTCTTTGCGCATAATGTAAACTAAATTTGCAAATGTTAACGCCGAAATATATCCTTTGGCTTGTTCGGTCTCACAGAGTTTCCACACCATAGAAGAAGCCCGAACAAAATTCTCTCGATTTTGCAGAACGTCGAGCAGGATATTCGCATCAATCAGCAATTTCATATTTTTCCTTCAGCCTTTCTGTTCGCACTTCATCAAGGTCAGCATCATTTTTTAAAATCCCGATCAGCGAATCCGTAAGATACGAAATTGCCATATCTTTAGGGACGAAGCGGCCCACCTCATGGCCGTTTTTCGTTACGATCACCTCTTGACCCGAAATAACAAGATTTAGATACCTGCCAAAATTATTCTGCATTTCTGTTGCTGTTGCTGAGATCATTCCAGCACCTCCTTTAGCTAATATTATACTACTATATATTAGCTAATATGTCAAGACTATACGAGCACATAAATATCCTAACCGGCAACATTGCCGCTTTTTAAAATGGAAAAACCTACTCACCATTGTTGGCGGGTAGGTTTTTGTCTTTGTTGTCCTCTACTTCTTCAAAATCCGGCAACATTGCCGCTTTTTGATTTCTCTCTGCGGCAACGGCACGCGCCTGCACAAACGGCAGCTTACCGCGCATTAAGTGCTGCTTTTCTCGCCCGGTAAGCTGTTCCGAGAGCTGCTTATAAATGCGCACCGTGCGTTCGGAAACGCCGAGAAGCTGCATCAGCCGCGTCTGTAAACCGCCTTTGATTTCACCTGCGTCCTTCATGCCTTTCAGTAGCTTGTAGTAATTCTCATAGAGTTGGAGCCGGATACGCGGACTTTCTGCCGCCTGCTGCCTGCGATGAATTTCCCGGCGGCGCCGTTCACGAGGATCACGTATCTGCCGTTTGATCTTGTAAACATAGCACGGGATTTTTGTCCAGTGCAGGCATTCCCTCAAATACCAAACCCGATACGCCCCCAGAAATACACGGTATCGACCGTCTGCTTCAAGTGTCACACCGATGGGATATTGCAGTAACTCCATCACGTCCGGCTTAGAAAGCTTCGAGTTTTCAACGGCGTGATAACTTACTTCGCCGGGCATGTCAATCCTGTCCGCGTCGATGAGATGCACGCGCCCTATCGGCGGCTTTAACTCTTCTCGTGTGCTGCCTATCGCGTAAACACGATGGTATTGCTCGGCTATATTGTCCTCCACCCACTCCTTGCGTAAGATTTCCACAAGATACAGGTGTTCCTTGCACGGAACCAATGCCCACTTCTCATTTTTTAGCGGCATGTCCTCCGGCACACGCCAGCACAGTTCCTTTCCCAGCATACGGGACTGCTTGTACTGCGGTTTTGCATAAATGATCTCTGTCATGATATTCCTTTCCCCACCGCAAAGTGCCACTTTTGCACGCTTATACTTGCGGTATAGTTGATTCTTCCTGTTTACTCTATTCTTCCTGTAAACTCTAAATACCGTATACCCCTTCTCCTTAACCAGGCATAAAAACTGTAGCTGGGGGTAAGGGTTCATAGGGGTGTCACATTTGACTATGGGGGTATTCAAAGAAGAAAGCAGCACGAGTAAAATACGGCGCAAAAGCAAAAGTTCCGCCGGTTTGTACCGACGGAAACGATTGAAGCTCTGCCCCTTATTGCCCATAAAACTGCGATCTTCCGCACGCACACAAAGGATTCCCTTATCGCGCAAGGCTGCCACGAGGCGCGAAATAGAGCGCATAGAGCATCCGCACGCATCGGCAAGGCTGCGACGGGAAATCGCCCAGCTATCCTCACCGATTTGCAGCATAATCTGGCTGTATACCTTCACTTCACGGTAGTGCAGCTTCTCTACATCATCCATGTCTGCGCGGTATTTGAGCCCCTTGGTGTTTAAAACACGGTATATATTGCTACGCTGACGCCCGTTCTCATCAAATCGCGGCTTGACCTCCACTAAGCCTTCACGCGTCAGCTCGCGCAAAGCGCGTGCATAGGTTGATTCACTGATTCCGAGCGCCTCGCAGGTCTTTCGTTTGCTCCAAAAGGATACACCCTCTTTGTCTGCATGCGCCTGTAAAAAAGCCAACAGCTTTACACTGCGAGGGGTAAGGCTGCTGATATTAAGGTCTAATGTCGCGTAAAAGTCGTTCATCGGCCTTACTCCTCCATTCTATTTAATTATCTTAAAGTTATTCTGCTGGTGCAGGTGTGGCTGTTTCCGCCACGCTCTCCGGTGCAGGCTCGGGTGTGGGTTCCGGGGTCGGCTCCGGAGTAGCCTCGGGCACTTGCGCTACGGCCGACTGCGGAATATAGAAATACGTGCCATCCGGCAGCATAGCGTAGTAAAGCTCTCCGCAAACGCCGGACACGACCATGTTCGTCCCGGCTTCGAGTGTCCCGTCTGCCTCTGCATCCGGGACAGGCAGCCAGTAATACGGCGCTGCCTCTACGTTATACGCGTTGAACTCGCTGACCGGGCTCACCACATAGACCACCGGCTCCGGCGTTGCAGTCGGTTCCGTGCTCGGTTCCGGCGTAGCCGTGGGTTTTGGCGTTGCTGCGGCTTTAGTCTCCAATGCCTCTATGCGTGTCTGCGCCTCCTGCAGATCACCGGTCATTGTGTTGATACGCACGATCTGTGAAATCAGCACCGCGATCACAAGCGCAATAGCCGTAACGATTCCGATAAAAGCCTGTTTGATTGTCATATTAAAACGTCCTTTCCAGATACTTGCTGAGTAAATCCGTCCCGATATACGGATACGGGTCAACTCGGTTATTTTCTAAATATAATTCAAAATGTAAGTGGTTGCCGGATGAATTGCCGGTGCTGCCCACGTAGCCGATCACGTCGCCCTGATGCACATACTGCCCATAAGATACCGCCACACTGGATAGATGCGCATACAGCGTGTCTACGCCCTCTGCGTGGTTGATTTTGACGTAATAGCCCCATGAGTAGCCCCACGAATCCGACGCATTTGCAACGGTCACTTTGCCGTCTGCGGCTGCATATACCGGCGCGCCCTCCGGCATACCGATGTCCATGCCTTTGTGCGGCGAACCGCTGTACATACCGCCGAAACGCTGCGTAATGTTCTGCTCCCATCCCGGCTCAAGCGGTGCGCATAGACCGCGTGCATTCAGACTTCCCGGGTATGTTCCCGAAATCGTGCCAAACGTATAGCAGCGCAAAAACTGATCGATATAATTCGGGTTCCCGTATGTGTTGCCGCCGCCCATTTTTTCCGAGTAAGCCTTCGCGCATTCGACCGACCATACCCCGCCGTAATATGTATCGCAAAAATCGATAAAGCCATCGCCCATGTTGTATGCCTGCAAAGCCTTGAACAAATTATTCTTGTCTGTCGGTGATTTGCAGCCGGTCTTTTTCACCTTGAGGCTAAAGCAATATACGCCGATCTCAATGCTGTACTCGGGGTCAGTTATGCCATTCGGCTGTTTTACCGCCAAGCCGGATTCGGAGCACGCAAACGGGTCTCCCGGGTCATCCAAAATGCCGGTCTCTGCCATACACAGCGCCAATAGAACCTCAACATATTCGGGTATGCCGTCTTTTTGTGCCCAATATGTAATGGATGCGCGGTAGGACTCCACGCGGTCGTTTAGATTTATCGCACGTCCGGCACTGCTCGCTAAGCTGCCAAAACTGTTTGAAAAAATCAACAGCAGTACAACAACACCGATCCAAATCGCCATGAGAGCTTTAGGTAAGCCCTTGGCGTCTGTCGCCGGTACATCCTGCGTTTTATTTGCGACGTACTGCTGCGCCGCACGTGCCATATCGTGCGCATGTACAGCCGTAGCCGTCTGCGCACTTTCCTGTGTTTTTTGCACCGTGCCAACCGTTACCTTTTTAGCCGTTTCGGCCGCAGCCTGTACGGCCACGCTGGTTCCCGCCGTCGCTGCACCGGCACTTACGGTTGCCGTAGCTTTTACAGTCTCCACAGTGGCCGTCTTAGCTGCCTGCTGTGCAGCTTGCGCACCGGCGCGTGCCGTATGTGACACTGCTTCGGAGGTGCTTCTATACGCAGTCTTGGATGCGGCTTTATACGATGCCTGTACCGTATCTCCTGCACGCAACGTCTGCCGCCACGGAGAGTTCTTCGCCAACGGTTGCACGCCTCGTTCAACGGGTTTATTTTTACTCTTTCGCACAGCGCGCTTGATCTCACTCGTCACAGCATCTCTGACCGCCCCTGCCATCGATTTTGCACAGCCGACAGCCTGATCTGCCGCAGCCGTTTCCGGCGCTTTGTCCCCATCCTGCTCCGGCGTATCAACGCTCATCGGTGCAGTGACGATTTTTTGCATCTCGGAGAGCTGCTCTGACATTTCCCGTAAACCGTCACTGCGCCCGTGCGCCTTGATCGTGCCTTTCTTTACCGTGTTCTCATACGTCGTAATGTTCATTTACTTCTTGCCCCCATCCGTCAGACGGCTTTGTGGACATCAGCTGATACAAGGGATTATCGGTCGGGAAATCGTTTTCAAACGGCACAATCGTGCTGCCGACCTTGATGAGTCCTGTGCCGTACTGCTCCTTGGCAAGCGCCTGCTTCTGCGCCTCAGACAGGCTAAACATTTCTGCAAGTACGTCTCTGTCCGGTGCAGACTGATACAGCATCGTGATGATATAGCTGTTTTCAAGCAGCTTGCGCGCCTCCGGGCTGTTGAGTATTTCCGTTGTGTTCTGCGTCGCACCGATGATATAGCCACCACGCTTGCGGATACGCTGCCAAAGCGATGCAAAATACTGTGCCGCGTATGGGTTACGGAAAATCGTCATGATCTCATCGATATAAATGTACGTGTGCCTCTTTTTCCGCCAGTTGTCCATTAGGCGGCTGTAAATCGATTCAAGGACAATGAGCATACCGACTGCATTCATCCCTTCACCAAGCTTTGAAAGGTCATAGTCGATGATATGCGCCTGTGTATCGACGTTCGTAGGCTGCGCAAACATATCGTAAGAACCCGCAGTATAAATTTCCATGCGCAGCGCCAGTTCCTGTGCTTCCGGTGCGTCCTGCTCTTTCAGCATACGGTACAGATCACCAAGCAGCGGCGACGGCTTTGTATAACCGGATGCCACGACCGGTGCATACAGCTTTCGCACACAACGATCCAAAAGGCTTTTCATTTTGCCGTCAAGCACGTTGCCATCTTCCATAAGCAAGATACGGCAGAAAGACATGATAAATTCAAGCTTTTCTTTCAACGGTTCGCTGCTGCGGTCATCGGGGTCGGCATTGATCTCAAGCGGATTGATCCTGTGCGGTGTAGATGGAGATAAGGAGATCACCGTTCCGCCAAGCCTTTGTGTCGCTACAACATACTCACACTCCGGATCAACGAAAAATATGTCTGCCTCCCCTTTCAGTGCGACCTGCAAAGCGTCCTCCTTGATGTGGAACGACTTACCGCCGCCGGTCGTCGCCAACACAAGACTGTTTCCGCTCATCAGCATATCGCGATTTATAGTGATGAGGCGTTTCGTCTTTGCATTAATACCGAACCACGAGCCGCCCGGATAATAGATTTCCTGCGCTGCAAACGGGCAAATACCGGCAAGCGCCTGCGTTGTTAGCAACCGATCCGCCTGAATAAACGGACGCCCAAAAGGTAATGCCGTATTCAGTCCCTCGTACTGCTGCGCAAGAAGCGGGAGAAACTGGCAGGAAATGGATTTTCCTTTGCTCATGATGCTTTCAGCATCGTTTTCCAGTTCTTCCCGCGTATCGGCAAAATGTGCTACGGTGACGGTAACAAGGTATAAGTTTTGGTCGCGCTCCTGTATAGCCTCCATGACTTCCTGTACTCCCGCCGCACGCTGCATCAGCTTATACGGCACGCTGCCGCTGTAATTGCCGTTGCGCTGTTGGTGCAGCGTATAGTTTACGATTTTCGTATCGATTGCCATACTGCGGCTTTCCGCCTCCGCCATCGCTTCGGCGCTCGGTATCGGCAGAAAATCGATTGTAAAGATCATCGGCTTGCCGATAGAGGCAACATCCGAAACAATGCGGTCGTTGAGATATATCGGATAGGCATTCAGGAACAGCGTTTTGCAGCATCGGCCGCCGATTTTCAAATACGTACAGGAATTGAGAGCTTCCGCACTGAGCGGTGCAATGCTGTCTTTCCAGTTCATGCCGAGCTTTTTTTCTGCGTGAGCATCAAATCGGAAAGTTTCCTCTAAACCCGGCCGGTAAATATCGTGCAGCAAACGCAGACGTTCGGATAACGGTACTGCACGCAGCTCCACACCGAGCGCCTGAAAACTGCCAATTAAATTTCCATCCACGCGAGCAAAAAACGCTGCGGCATCTTCATCATTTCTTCGTCCTGCTGTTATCGTCAGATACGCCTGCTTCGTCATGCCGAGCGTACCGCGCACCTGTTCCCGCAGTACGGTATTCATATTCTCCCGATAATCATCTAACTCATCTTCCGGGTTCATCGGGATCAACACATCGCGCTCGAACTGCTCCTGTCGTATCGGCCGAAAGAAAATACTGATCTTCGCGTAAATGCCTTTATCGATAGAATTGAGCAGTGCTGAATAATCCACAAGCCGACGCATCTTTTCCTCATCGCGCAGCTCTGTATAGTTGATGTCCGTAAACGCAAACATTTTGGAATATTCTCCGCTGTCAAGTACGAACGTACCATCATTCAGAATGCGCTTGACCGGGATCATCTCCTGCGTGCTGCGCGGAATTTTCATGCTTCCCTGTTGATACTGCTCCGCGCCTCTCAAGGTCTTTTTCCAAAGCATCTTTGCCTTTCTCCCTTCTGTTCTTCATTTCATTCTGCTCGACCGCACGTGCGGCTGTGCAAAGCTGTTCGATCTCATTTGCGTGTATATTGCTACCCTTAAAAACGAGCCTGCGCGGCATCAAGAGCATATGCAGCCAGCATAATGCCACACGCTCAGCGGGCATTTTATGCCACTTAAAAAAGCCTATCAAGGCCAACGGCGCACTTGCGCATAACGTAAGGAACGATGCCATATCGGTACTGCCGAAACGCGTATACACATTCCAAAAAGTGATAACGCCCGCACATAGCGCTGCAGCACTCCAAATAGTCTGACGCACAGATAAACCGGATAGGAACTCATCTTTAATATCTCGTATTTCTTGGTTTACTTTGATTTGCATAACTCTTTTCGCTCCTTCCTTACACAAATCCCAACAGCTTATGCGTCATGTTGTCGGCACCTTTTATAATGGCGCTGAGAGACGACAAGTACAGAAGCAGCATGACCGGCTTCGCCATCGTGCCCAGAAAGCCCAACATCCCGCCTACCTGTGTCATCACAGCATCATCCGCTATCGCGCAAAATAGCTGTATGGCGATTACCATCGTAACGGCTTCCATGCAAACGCCGAACACGTTTTTTATATAGTTGCAGCCATACATGGCGGTTACATTTCCACCGGCAAAAAACGCCAACGGAACCGGCGCTATCGACATATAGACATAGATTTTGAGGAATCGTCCGAACACCGTCAGCAGCAAAACCAGGCCGCTGATAATGACCGCAATATATAAAATACCGGTCAGGATGTTAATGGACAGCAGCTCGCCTATCGCACCGGCAACACCGCCCGGTGAGCTTTCGTCTATATTGGGAAGAAGTCCGGCTTGTCCGCCCATCGCCTCAATCAGGCGGCTTGTTAAGCTGCGGACAACAGAGAACATCGGCATGAGGATTATATCCGTACCGCGTACCACCAGAGCATTGACGATCACGAGCCGTGCCAAGGTTTTGAATATTGCAATCGGCGTTTTTTACTCGATCAGCGACACGGCGGATTGTATGTACCCTACGCAAAATGCAACAAGCATCAGTGATGATGCAAACCCTTTCAATATCGTATTCAGAATTGAAATATACTCGTATGCGTGCGGGCTAAAATCCGAGAGATCTTCCGTCAGCACCGAGTACATCAAGCCGAATATCTGTGTCAAAAATTGCAGCACAAGTTCATACAAAGCAGTTCACTCCCTTTTATGCTGTTGTCATGCCGAGGAACGTCAGAATCTGCTGTGCGAAGCAAAGGGTAAATCCACCGATAATACACGTAACACCTATAATGCGCTTCGTAGAATCGTGGCTAAATCCTGCCATGACGATTTGCACAAGACCAAATAAGCCTACAAATATACCTACTACTTTCAGCAGCCCGAAAAACATCGTCAGCAAATTGTTAATCGGTGTGTCGATCTCTGCCACACCGGTGCTTGCAAAGCAGGGGATAGCAAGCAGCATTGCGCTTGCCACCGCAAAGTATGCGTACCGTGCGTATTTTCCCACTCGGTTCAAATTAAACTTTCTCATGTGAATCGCTCCTTTAATTTAGTTCGACATTTAGAAGGTCAAAGGTAAACACACCATCCACCTCGTCTTCATCAACGTCTGTTTCGTTGATCTGTATTGTGTTCGTTTCCGGCAAAAGCTCTGACGAAACATACGAATACTGCGGCGCACCGCCGTCGGCCGAAAGCTTAATTCTCGGATGCCGGTTCAGGTCGTATTTTTCGTCGATTATCGGCCGCTCATCGGCTAAAATCATAATTACGCTACCAATTTTGCCTTTCAACAGCTTGTTTTTTAGGCGTACCTCTGTTACATCCATCAAAGCGCGGCCGCTATTTTGCTCATTGGTGCTGTTGCTGCCGCTCGTCCAACTATGCGTTGTACCGTAACTGCGATTGTCAATCGTTTCCTGTCCCATCGCTTTGGAAATCCATTCGTGCGTGCTCTGCTCGTTGCCGCCGAGATATAGTATCTCATCGCACATGCCGGACACGGACTCCCAGTCGTCCGGGAACATACGCTTGATCTGCGATATATTTTGCAGAATAATCGATAATGTGATGTTGCGCGAACGCATCGTCGCAACCCAGTTTTGGAAGCTGTCCGGCAACGTAATATTTCGCGCTTCCTCGAGCACAAAATGCACCGGCACGGGTAAGCTGCCGGTGCTGCGTGCATCTGCCTGTGCCATCATAAGCTGAAAAAGCTGCGTGATAAGCGCCGATGCCAGGAAATGGAAACTGTTGTCGTCCGGCATACGGATAAACAGCGCCGTTTTTTCTTCTCCGATCTTCTCGAGTTCCAATTCATCACCGGTCGTTAGGTTTACCACATCTTCAAGCAAAAACTTTTCTAAGCGACTGAGAAGCGATTCCTGAATACTCATGATCGTCTCGCCTGCACCCTTTCGATAAGCATCAAAGTAGCGCACCGCTATATGCCTCGGGCTTCTGGCACGCAGCTCCTCGATGAGCACCTGTGTCGCAGAGACCCCAGCTTCATCGCCTTCTTCGACGGTCTCGGCAAGGATCAGCTCCATAACTGTTCCGAAATTCATTTCCGTCTCCGGGCATTCATACCACACGTAATACATGAGCGCCGAAAGCATCATTTTAGCCGTCTTGTCCCAAAAGGCATCACCACCATGTTTCGTTTTATCCTCGGTATTTGCAAATAGGTTTGTGATAAAGCCTTGTATGTCGCTTTCCCGTTTAAAATAGACGAATGGGTTATACCGAAAACTGCTGAGCATATCGATAAGGTCAAAGACACGGATTTTGTAGCCCTCTGCCTTAAATACATTACCAATATCGCGGAGCAACTCCCCTTTCAGGTCCATGATGATATAAGATGAGTTACATTGCAGCAAATTAGGCTTTACATACGCTCGCGTTTTGCGTGAGCCGGAGCCGCCGATAACAAGCGTAAATAGGTTTTTATCCAATTTGCGCTGATCCGTTGTGATGCTCAAATGTCTGGATAAGATGCGGTTTTCATCCGGGTGTTCTTTGTCGTGGAGCCGGTGGTTCAGCAGGTACACATTTTCCCATTTTGCCGAACCGTGTTCCTCGCCATGGCGGAAATTCTTTTGTGAGCCGAATATATATAGGAGCATCAACGCATAGCCGCCCAGAAATATGCCCACGGCTTTTCCGGTATCGGCACAGAATTCCAACCGAAACGGATGTGCAGTAATCTCATTCATGTTCAGCAAAATCCCGGGCAAGCCACCCTCTGCATACGGCGCGATCAGCACCGCAAGCCAAAGCACAAATACCGCCCCGATGCCTGCCATGATCCAAGTCGTTAATGTGTTTTTGCCTCTCATCTTTTGAACTCACTCACAATTATTTTATAACCATTTTCCTTTATTTTTTCCTCATAGTGCCGCAGCTCGCCTTTGGGGTCTGTAACGATATAAGGTACGCTGCATTCCGGTGAACTCGGTTCCACACACAAACAACCTCTCGCCGCTAATTCTTTTTTGTTTTCCATCATATCGTCCTCCATTTCTTTGACCGAAGTCGATTTTCGATCACCATAATTTCTTGTGCTGCGATGCTCTGCGCTGTAGATAACGCTCGCAGCAGATTTTCAATTTTATCTGTGCCGAGCGCCGTCGGGACGCGCACACACACTTCCTGCGGCAAAACACCAAAATGCACGCACACAATATACGCTGCGCATTTTGCAATAACCTCGCTTGCCGGAGTGTCCGGCAGCGCTGTTTTCTCATTCTCCTGAAACACCAAAGCGAAATCTTTTTCGGCCAATGCTTCAAGCGCGGCGTAGCAAAGCATAGCTCTTTCCATCTGCCCCGGCTGCACAAGGTACGCACGTGCTTCATGGTCATAGTGGATGCCCGTCACATTTTGTTGTTCAACGATTTTCAGCTCGTCGATCTGATTTAGAGTGATTCTGCAAATGGCAAGCGTGTTATAGATCGTACCTTTCAGCGTCAGTTTTTCTCCGGCATCTGTCTGCGTAATGTCATACCATTTGCTCGGTACTATGGTTTTTCGCTGCGTGTCTGCTCCTGCATCCAACCATATCGGTTTTGCCTCTGCACCCGGCAGAAGCTGCACGCCTAAGCCGCGCCATGATGCAGCCGTTGCAATACGTGTTGCCTTCTCATTCTGCAATGCGATCAGCATTGAGTTTTTAACGCCAAACCGCATACGTCCCATAACCTGCAACACTTTCTCCAAAAAGCGCTCGTTGACGAACATCTCATCCCGCGCCCTTACCCAACGTGTATTCAGCGCTTTCCATGATTGTTTTTTTCTGCCGCCGGAATTCTTCTTCATTTTGAAAATGCGACGTGTGCGTAAAATCGTATCCGCAGAACCGGCAACATTGCCGCTTTTTCCGTCTTTATTTTCGTCGTCCTTGAGGAACGTTGGTTCATCCTCCGCCGACCAAGCCAAAGGTTTTATGTCTTCTTTTGATATTGCCATACACACCATCCTACCTTCTCAGCTTTTGCGGCTTCACCTTCGGCGTCTTCTGAATGACCTTATCGGTATTTGAAGTACGTCCACCTGCCTGCATCTGGCGCACAGCTTCCGCAATTCTCGCTTCTTTTTGCGTGTTGACGTTTTTTGCAGCCTCCAGCTTTTTCATAACAGATGGCTTGTCCTGTACCGGCACGGTACGTTTGGTTTTCACAACCTTCTCGCCGAGCAGCGGGTCGTCTTGGTTATAAAGTTCAAAATTGTGCTGACGCTTTTCTTCGATTCGCTCTGCAAAGTCCTTATCAATAGATGCCGTAACATCTGCCCAAAGTTCTTCAGTCTCTTGTTCCGTTACGGATGTCTTCAAGCCGTCGGAGGACAGACGGCTTTTCCGTTCCGTCTGTCCTTTCGTAGGGTTTGGCTCCGGCTTTAAAAGATCTTGTGCGCTGCCGCGTGCCTCCTTAACAGCATCCTGTACCCGCACTTGATCTTTTCCGATCACGACCTCTGGGAGCTCGTTTACATCTGCCGCTTTAGACGGGTCACGTTCGATTTCCGCCTGTGTAACATCCGTCAGCACAGCCAGTTTATTGCGCTCGATCAGACGGTTAATAACTGCTGCATCCTCGCCGCGCACCATTAAGGTCGATAATCCATCGCCGTTGCTGTCGTGCAAATGCAAGTACCGCAAGCCATAGGGCCGTGCAGCTTTTTTGAATGTTTCGATGGCTTTATCACTCATCGAGATAAAGCGCACCTCCGATGTACTCGTCAAAAAATCTCGGCATTTTCGCGCCGGGATCATTTTATCTGCGCTGTATCGGATCGCTGCTACGAGCGCCGCCAGAACTTCTTTGCTCCCGCGAAGGAGCAGCTTCGTTCCTTCGATGCTCAAGGTGATGATCGCTTGTTCGTCCATTTTCTTTTCCCCTTTCTGTTTCAAATGTTTTTACTTCATGTGCTTTGTCGATTTTGGATTTGATCTGCGGCTGCTGCTCGAGGATTTGCACACAGAGCTTTGCTTCTGAGCGCAGCTTTTTGAGCTGCGCGTTGATCTTCTCAATCTTCTCAAGCTGCTCCTGTATTTCAGCATCGCCTGTCTCCAAACACCGCAGCACGGCTCTTATTTCTTCCCGCTCATCGATCTGCCCGGAGATTTCGTGCTGCACTACGCGTAACCGCTGCTCTACGTCATCGCGAGTTTTAAGATTATATTTTGCAACATAATCGAACTGCTTTATGTACGCGTTCAGCTGCCAACGCGCCGTGGTAAACGCACTGCCGTATACTTTGGGACGCCGCTTAAAAACGCCGAGATAATAAAGCCACTTGTAATAAAGCGCTCGTATTCCATGCGCTTTAGATTTCCGACGTACCGTTCCTCGCAAGCGCATTTTTCTTTTTTGCATCGTCGGTTGCTCTATAACTTTAGTTTTGCCGAGCAGCCGGTCTGCTTTGATACGGAGAATGCGCAAGTGCAGCGCTTCCGGCTCGTAGTTTTCTCCAAGCGACTGCAAACGAATATTTCGTTCACCGCCCGGCGGACAGATCGTAACATACTTTCGATCTGTCATAACGGCATACCCGTACGCCCGCAGCGTATCGTAAAAAGCTTCGAGCGATTCTATATTTTCATTTGCGAGTATGCGGTCTATGTCTTCGCGTAGCGCTTTACGCCGGTTCGGCTTTCCTTCTTTCTCTGCCTGCCAAGCTGCATACGGCATACCTCGGCGCACCGGCTTGATAAGTGATAAACCATACTCTCTGCAAAGTGCATCCGAAACCGTTCTCATTTGCCAATAGTTTTTCTCTTTCCATAAGCGTTTGCCGTCCAGAAACGAAACCGAGTTGATAACGAAGTGGTTGTGGATATGCTCATGATCTAAATGCGTTGCAACAAGCACTTGATACCGTTCACCCCACATTTCTTTTGCGAGCCGAATACCGATCTCGTGCGCCGTTTCCGGCGTGACCTCTCCCGGCGCAAAGCTCTGTATGGCGTGGTAGGCACAAATGCCGTCGTTTTTGTCGAACGCATTTTTTGCTAAAATCATTTCCTGCCGCGCCGTTTCTGCATCGCAGTTAACGCCGGACACAAAACGCTCAGTATCCCGCACGGTTTTGTTGCCGTCTTCCGCATACTCGATCACATCCGTCAGAGATTGGTATTCTTCCTCTTTTAATTTCGGATCACCGATCACCAACGGGTTCTGCGTCTTGTTCGGATTTTCGATGTAAAGCAGGCAGTCGCCGATCCAGCCGTTGATCTTCCAGATTTTTGTTACCGCCACTTTCGTTCTTCCTCCCGTTTTTCTTTCAGTGCCTTTTGGTCGGACTTACGGATATACGTCCCAAGCTCCGAAGTCATCGGGTCGCGTTTGATTGGCTCCGTAACGTAGCGATACAGCATAGATGCCAGCGGCTTGATCTCATCGGTCAGCCGCTCAAATTTCTCTCTGTCGATTCTGCCGGTCGCATGTGCTATGCGTGTAAGCTGGTTCATGTTGTTGCCAATATAACGCAGCTCTGTCAGCATCTTATAAAAATCCAACGGCGGGCGTTCCTGCGGAAGCACACCGTCGATAAGCTGCCGCACATACGCCGACATCGATAAGCCGGATTTGCTCGCCAAGGATTGCAGACGTGCCATTTGTGTTTCATTTAAGCGCAACTCTAAACGGTAAGGGTATTTGTATTCGCCTTTTCTTATTTGTCTCACTTCTTTCTGCATGACGGGTTTTAGGGTGTCCCTAAAAAATCGGTGATTTTCACCGATCTACCATTCTTACGTAAGAATGGTATGCTTGCGAAAGCAAACAGAAAAAGTGCGTTTCGCGCTTTTTCTGTTTGCCCGGGCGGCTTCCGCCGCAAATCTTTTTTGCTGATAGCAAAAAAACGAACGGAGTTCGCCCAAAATTTTGCGCCGCCGCACGCAAAAACATGTCCGGCAGACACAGAAATTTGCTGATTAAGGAGAAGGTTTCCCGCAGTTTTTCACTGCGTTTTGCGAAAAAGTGGATTACTTTTCGCTCGTTGCAGCGGAAGAATTTTCCTCGTCGCTGCACAACTCCACGTATTCGCGCACGGCTTTCGGCACGGACTTGTTATATTTTTGCGTTAAAATCTGTTCCGCCGCTGCCTGCAAATCCTTTTGCATTGTGCCCGCGAAGTCCGTGCAGTACATCTCGAGCGCCCTTCTTTTTTCCGCGCTTACGTTGAGCTTCACCACGATTTCCATCTGACTTTTCTTCATTCTCTTTCGCCTTTCTTTCAAAAATTTTTGTCTGCCACACGCTCTCCGGCGCAACTTGATGCTCATCCGGAAGCAGTGCAGCTCCAACAATTTGCATCCACGGCACGCAATGACCGGCATCCGAAAACGTAAGTTTTCCCGCACTGAAATAGCCGGTCAGACAAAAGCCACGGGTATTATCGAAGAACTTAATGCTCTCTACACGCTTTGCAAGTTCCCAAATATTGGACGGGAACAGCTCAAAATCTTCCACGATTTTCGCAGCCGGAACGCCTGTACGATCTCGCCACACCAACCGCGCTATGGCTTCTGCTGCGTCCGGCAGACCGATGCAATAGCAATTCACCGCATACGTTTTGCCCTCAAGCAAAGCGAAAAACGCTTCCATTTTTTCTTGTTCAAGCGGTATCTCGCACAGAAAACTGCGCCCGTCGTCAATAAGCTTTTGCATCGCATACGTTTCCGAACTGTTGTAGATTCGAGCGATTTTCTGCGGCGTAACACTATACTCTGGCAGTAGCTTTAAGCCTTCAAGCACCTGCAAAAAGCTCGTTTTCCCGACGCCCGGAAGCCCGGTAACTAAATAAATCGTCTGCAAAATCTCACCTCGCTATTTGATTTTTGCTTCATATACCTGTTTGTTTTTGAGACACATGAGTTCATATTGTTTCTTAATTTCTCCCGAAATTCTTGTGCGCTCCGGTGCGGAAGCAAACCCATACGCATACTGATATTGCTTATTGCCGTTCTGATCTATGTACGTTCCCATGCTCGGCGGCGAATAGAAATACCCGCGTTTACCCTCCATGATCTTACCGTATTTGAGTGCAAACACATCGTTTTGCAGCTCGGCATACGCTCTAACTGTGCTTCGTTTTGCAGCCTTTCGCAACGTGAGCTTTGTCTCTCCGACGTCTATCGCCGTACCGCCACCGATGACTTCGACCTCCGAGTTGAAATCAAAATTACGTGCAAGGAACGCCGTCATTTCCCTTTCAATCTCTGGTTTCAGCTCAACATACGGAACCCATTCACACCTATCCTTAGCAAGATACGCGGGCATCAAGACCGAAAATCGATTGTGCTCATCCAACACCAGACGCACGCCGTTGATGCGATAGTCTTCGCTTATAATGACATCCGCAAAGGCTACCACTTCACTTTCTGCGTCAGAAACCGGTCGGATAAACGCATGATAACGCTGTGTTGGTTCTTCTTCCGGCTCAAAAACTTCTTCGTCTTTAATCTCCTCCGGCAAGGTTTTATTCGCCGGGTCTGCTGCAGCCGCCTGCACCTGTGCTAAGATACTCTCACGTCCGACGCCGACCTCCGCCGCAATTTGTGCCGCAAATAAATCCTGTTCCACCGGATTCTCGACCGTCGCCAACACGCGCACCGCCTCAACGGCATAAGTCAAACGGTCTTTATTTATGCTCATGTCCAGTCCGCTTTTGCACATTTGCAGACGGTATTCGGTATCGCTTATAGCTGACTTAAAAGCCTGTGCAAGGCGCTCTGCTCCATCCTCCGGGTGCATCTTTATAAACTCATCCGGGTCTTTGCCTTCGCCCAAAGATGCCACGCTGACGCGCAGCTCCGGGCACACAGAACGCAAAACCTGTATGGCTCTTTGCGTTGCCCTGATACCCGCAGTGTCGCTGTCGTAGCAAATAGTGAGCTCCTTGCAGCTACGCCCAATCAGCCGCGCCTGCTCCTCTGTCAACGACGTGCCGAGCGATGCAACTGCACCGGTAAAGCCTGCCGTCTGCAATGCGATAACGTCCATGTAGCCCTCTGCGAGGATCAAATGGTCACTGTGTGCCTTGCGTGCGAAGTTATATCCGTACAGATTATTGGACTTCCGAAACACCGGCGTGGTGTTGGTGTTTATGTATTTTGCCTTGTCCTCTTTGTTCAAGGCACGCCCACCAAATGCAATTACATTACCGACCGTATCGAAAATTGGGTACATGATCCGATCTCGGAATCGATCCATAACGTGCCCGGTCTTACTTTGATACGCGAGATTTGCGGTTATCATCTCATCGTCCGTAAAGCCTTTATCGCGCAGACAATTCACAAGCCCAAAGCTTTCCGGCTTCGCATAACCTAAACCAAAATGTCGTACAGCGGCCATGCTCAAACCGCGTTCATTCAGCAAATAAGTTCGCCCGACACTGCCTTCATCGTCCTGTGTAAGCGAACGGAAGAAGTAACGTGCCGCCTCTCGGTTGCACGCACGAATACGATCTCTGAGCTCCTGCTCACGTTGATTGAGCTGTGCGCCTTTGGCATCAATCGTTATTCCGGCACGCTGGGCGAGCTGCTGCACCGCCTCCACATAACTGAGATTATCCGTACCGCGAATAAAAGATATGACGTCTCCACTCGTGCCGCAGCCGAAGCAGTAAAAGGAATTGGTCTTCTCATACAACACGCATGACGGTGTTTTTTCTTGGTGGAACGGGCAACAGCACGACATGGTTGATCCGTGCCGCGATAGATTCACACGTTCTGCTGCAACATCTATAATGCTCACGCGGCTTTTGATCTCATCAACCTGATCTCTCGATATTGCCAAAAAATTCACTCCTTTCTACGTTCATTTCTCTTTACAGTGAACGATTCATTTTCTTTTCGGCTTGTCCATAACGTGCTCCGGCGTCTTTTCTTCCTGTGCAGGTGCTGCCTGCTGCGCTGTTTTTATCGGCTGCGGCTGAATACCGGACAGGCGCAGCGCTGCCAAAATCTGCGGCGCATGACGCTTATATAGATCACCGATTGGTTTAAAAACCTTATCAATCTGCTCGTTGATTTTCGCTTTTTCTTCGTCTGTTTTGCCTGTTTTTAGCTCGGTTATGTAGTTCTTATACTCCACGCTCATGTGCTCCTTACGTGTGTCAGTGATTGGCAGACCCATGGCGGATTCAAGCATAACGGATAAAGCGTCTGCTTCAAACTCACGCTGTGCACGGCTTTTGCCGGTATCCATACCGTGTTGCAACATGCCGTGCGCCATCTCATGCAGCAGCGTCGATAATCGCTGTGTATCAGCAAGGCGGCTGTTAATCGTAATGTTGCATGTCTCTGATTCGTAATATCCGCGCAGCGCAACGCTCTTTAAATCAATCGTCCGCACCGGCATTCCGCTACGTTTGCTGTATTCGCTGATAATGTCAAATGCCACTGCGTGCAGCTCATCTGCGCAGCCGAGACCGACTAATTTAGGGTAATCTTCCGCAGGGCAATTCGTTTGTGCAATATCAAAGACCACTCCATAACGATAGAACTGCAATTCTTCACGTGTCTCAAGCATTCCGGCTTTTATCATGTCCCGTACTGCTTTTGGCGTGCTTTTCGTTTGCTTCTTCCACGGTTCATTTTCTTTACCGCGATAATAGGTAACATTGTGGGGCACCCATATACGCATACCTTTTTCACCTTTTAAAACGAAATACCCCATTTCCTTAAATTGTTCAAACCCTGCAACAAACATAGCATACGGATTTTGTTTATAGATTAGCATTTGATTGCGAATACTGTATCGCGGGAACCGACTGGAAAAAATCAGAAATTCCGCAACATCTCTTGCATCTGCTTCCCAGTTTTCCGCAAGATCAATCACGCGCTGCTCGGCGTCCGCAGCCAGTTGATCTGCAAATTCTTCTTTTTCCTCCGGTGAATGATATTTTCTATAACCTGGCATTACTTCTCACCTCCACCGTAATTACGCAGTACGTCCAGATATTCTTCCGGCAACTCTGCAAGAGCCTTTCTTATACGCTCTTGTTCTTCTGCCGAAAGATCTTCCAGAGGTATAAATGCCGATCCTTCAATAACAACACCGTCACCCGGCGTCACATATTCTTCCGGTACTTCCGAGCACCATAAGTCACCAAAATCATCTTCGCTGACTTTATATCCGTCCAGATACATAAGAACTACACCATACAATTCTTTCATTTTGCATTTCTCCTCTACTGAAATATAGGTTTACAATTCTGTTTGCCGGAATGCCCGGCGCAGCTTCTTACTCCTTTCCTTTTATTCACAGGCCCCACCGGGATTGTGACCGGCACTCTGCATTACGAAAGCCCATCACCAAACGGTAATGGGCTTCCTCACTCTGCACGGGCGGGCTAAAAACCGGCAACATTGCCGGTTTTACTTATTTGCTTTCTTTTTTGACCTTGCGAAGAATCACAGCACCTAAACCGAGGCCGGAAACCGCAAGAGCGAGCAGTGCTGCATAAACACCGTGATTACTGCTGCCGGTCTTTGGGAATGCGCTGTTTGGGAAATTTCTGCCGGGCTTAACCTCAAACTGCACCTTTTTCCCATCTCTTGTAATCTCGAAGCTGTAATAGTTTTTATCCTGTGAGTAGCCGGACGGAGCCTGCTTCTCATGGATTAAGAACTTACCGTAAAGCAAACCATCAAGTTCATACACACCAGTTTCTTTTTCGTGCATATTGCCGACAAACGTATCTATGCCCTCTGTGTAACGGCCATCGCCGTTTACATCGCGATAGATACCAAACACAGCGCCGGAAAGACGGTGCTGCGAGTCTCCTGCATCGACCTTGATCGTGCTAATGGAGCCGTGCAGCGGCAAAATCTTAATGGTCTGATCAGCATCGGAAATATCAGCATGTGCCGCAAACTCAAGGTCATCGCGATAAAGCGTTTCAAAAGCTACGACCTCGGTTTCGGCCGTCAGCTCACGCGCGTCGAAAGTAAACGTCATCTCAACTTCGCCGGTGGTAGCTTTTGGCGTAAAGGTAGCTTCTGCCGTGATTTCTTTACCATCGATGAGCAGCTTATCGTTCGTGGCTTTGTTCATCAGCACACCGGTAAGCTTATATTCTTTACCGGGGGTCAAATCCGTATAGCTCACAACATCGGTAATCGTGATCTTATCCGCTGTAATTTCCTTTTTGCCGTCTGCTGTTGCCTTTGTTCCGATTTCAGGATTCTTAATCTTTACCGTCTGCCCTTCATCGTTGATGTCCGCATGGGTAGCAAGCAGCATGTTCTCACGGTACAAATCCTCGAAAACGACGATCTCTTTGCCATGCAAGCCCGTTGCATCGAAGATAAACGTAACGTCTACGCTGCCGGATGCTTCCGTTGCAACGAAAGTAGCTTCGGCTGTGACTTTCTCGCCGTTGATGAGCAGTTCTTTGCCGTTAGACTTGTCCATGAGAACGCCGGTTACACGATATTCTTTGCCGGGGGTAAGGTCTTTGTAGCTTACGGTATCGGTCAGTGTAACTTTATCCAGCGGATCGATTTCCTTCTCGCCCTCAAAGCTCGCTGTTGTGCCGATTTCAGGATTCTTAACTTTAATCGTCTGCCCTTCATCGTTGATGTCCGCATGGGTAGCAAGCAGCACGTTCTCACGGTACAAATCCTCGAACACGACGATCTCCTTGCCATGCAGACCGGTTGCATCAAAGATAAACGTAACGTCTACGCTGCCGTTTTTGGTTTCCGGCACAAATACGGTTTCAGCTGTAATTTCTTTGCCGTCAACAAGCAGCTTCTCACCGGTTTCTTTATCCATGAGAACGCCGGTCGCACGGTACTCTTTACCGGGAACAAGACCGGTGTACGATACCGTATCGGTCAGCGTAACTTTATCGAGCGGATCGACTTCTTTTTCTCCCTCAACGGTGGCCTTCGTGCCGATTTCAATCGGCACATTATGAAAGCATACAGAAGCAATCCCGCCTTCGCTGAGTTCTACGATCTGCGGATCGGGGAGAGCATAGCCAAAGGTTTCCTTTGTATCGAGTTCTTCCACGCGGTACTGATACTTGGTTTTGCCTTCGTTATCTTCGAAGATCGGGAGGGTTTCGGTCAGAATCAGGCCGCTGGCATCCGTCGTGTATACCTTGCTGTAGTTGTCTGTAAGGCGCGTTACGCGGAACTGAATGCCCTCAACCTTACCATCGTCGGAAGTCTTGATGATCTTCAGCTGGCCGTTCTTGAGTTCATTTAGAAGCTCGTAACTGTAAGTCTGGTTGTTTGCTGAAATCATGACCTCAAAATCATCGACAAATTCGCGGCCAGCACCACCCTTGGTCTGGTGGACGATGTACGTGCCATACGGCATGTTTTTTGTTACGGCATAGCCGCTGGCCGATGTTATGATCGTATCGCGTTCAGAAGCTTTAGCCTTGTCATAGCTGCCTGCGGATTTCAAGTAGACCTGAAATTCTGCGGCAGCCTCATCTTTCGGCGTACCTTCTAGGGTTTCGTACTGCTTGTGTATCTGGATTTTGCCTTTGATGGCTTGCTCTTTAACGCCGATTGGAATCTGGTTATGCTCCAGCGTATACTTGTCCGGTTCAGCGCCGACCGGGTATTTCGTAGTATCCAAGAGGTATCCGCTGGACGGCGAAATCTCCTGAATATACCAGTTATCCCCGCATACGTACTCTTTCGTCGTGAACTGGCCGCTGGCGTTTGTGGTGTACTGGTCAATGAGATCGCTGCCATGATACACGCCGTACACTGCACCGGCAAGGGAGGCATCGCCCTGTGCGGCTCCGGTTTCCGCGTCCACCTTTGTGATGGTTGCTTTCCACTTTTTGAGCACGTTCGTGAAGCTTACCGTTGCTGTTTCGTTGGCTTTAACCGTGACCGTCTGAGACTTTGGCTGCACGTACTGATCGGGCACATCAAGCTCGGTCACCGTGTAGCTGCCGGCCTTCAGGTTTGGAACAATGATTGTGCCGTCTGTACCAGTCTGCACAGTTGTGTCCACGCCATTACCTGTCACACGGAACCGCACACCGGAAACCTTGCCATCTTCTGAGGTCTTGACGATCTTCATAGAGCCGTCAAGCTCGACTTTTACATTCAGGGTCATAATAGCTGGGTCACCACCATTGAAACCGCAGGTTGTGACGTCTTGACTGACAGGATGCTGGTAATAATAACCGGGGCCTTGATCGTCATAGGCACGATCAATATTGTAGCCAAATCTTACTACACCAGAGGCGTTTGGTGTACCTTTTGCTGTTAAAGTAACTTTATTACCAGTTTTAGTAACAGAAATTCCTGTAGTATTTAAAATTGGAGCATCTTTATAGTTTGCAAGAGCACCGGTAGTATCTGTAAGAGTCTTGGACTCACCGACTTTAAGAGTCACGGTTTGACCCGCGATACTTGGCGTCGTATAGAACTCGTCTACTTTCGCGAGAACAGCTTTTTTAAAGGCGTTGTAAGTAGACTGTGAGGCGATGTTCGCCATACCGCCTACCGAACTCTGAATCGATACGCTCGAAGCACCCACAAAGTCGCCTCCGAAGCTGTTGATTGTCTCCCAAATCAGCAGCTGGCAGTAAAATTCAGCCAAGTATTCAGCGGACACTTCGATGGTATCCCAGTTGTAGTTTACAGCGCTGCATCCTTTGATATTGGCAATGTTTTTGTACCGGCCCCAATAGTCGATAAGCGTAAGTTTGTTAAGTTGCTCTTTAGTCAATTCTCGGGATGTATAGCCGCCGTTGTCTCCCAAACCGAGGGCAATGCCATGCTCTACACAATAAGCGACTTTTCCGTTAATGCGTTTTCCGCCCCATCCGTTTGTTGTTCCCTCAACATCCGTCGTATACCCGATATTTATCAGGTAGGTGGAGCGAGACTCGGATACTGTGACATTTGAGGCATAGAACACGGGAACATTCATTCCGGCTTCTGCCTCAATTTCCGCAAGAGGTTTGTCAATGGCTTCACGGCCATCTAACGTACGCAGTTGCCCATCTTCTGCGATGTAGCCACCATACTTTTCAAGCAGTTCCTCGAATTTTTTCTGCGGATCCTCCGGGTTCCCTCCGGTTATGAACGGACGAGGATCAACCGTCTGTCCGCTCTGCCGCACTTCAAAGTGCAGGTGTGCGCCGTCTGCGTTACCGGTATTGCCGACATATCCAATTGTTTCCCCGGCACTAACGGAGTCACCAGAAGATACAAGAACCTTGGAGAGATGCGCATATAGAGTTGTTCTCTCGTCGGCGTGGGTAATCTGCACCATGTTCCCGTAGGACTGATCGCCTGTGGTTGTACTACCATCCCACGTCTGTATGTGGCTTACGGTGCCATCCGCAGCTGCGATTACTGCAACACCTTGTTCTGCACTGATGTCTATTCCGGTGTGTTTTGTTGCGTCATATCCTTGCGACACCGTGCCGTATCCGGGGACCGGCCACAGAAAATCACCGTTTCGGTCGGTTTCTGCCACCTGATATCCAGGAACTTGTTCCGGCTTCGGAGACGGTGTTGCTTCCGGTTCCGGAGTCGGCGTTGCTTCCGGTTCCGGAGTCGGCGTTGCTTCCGGTTCCGGAGTCGGCGTTACCTCCGGTTCCGGAGTCGGCGTTACCTCCGGTTCCGGAGTCGGCGTTACTTCCAGCTCTGGCGTAGATGTTACCGTTAGAGCAGATGAGCTACTATCACTTAGCGTAACTTCGTCTGCAAGAGCTGTGATCGGAAGAGTTGTGAGGATCATCATTACCGATAGAATCCATACGATCGGCTTCCTCAATCTTTTCATTCTCTCTCAAATCCTTTCCTAGAAATATTTATGTAAAAGGTAGCATAACGTTTGTATGCGACCTGAATTCCACCAAAAAAAGAGAATTGATATAATCAATTCTCTAATTCCAGTTCTATTTTTTGCGCAGAGTTAGGCTCTGTTGACAGCTCCTTAATATCTGCTATAAAAAGAAATAAGCCGCCCCTACTACGGATACGGCTTATTTCTTAGCTAAAACCGAGGGTTGCCGTCTATCAGCAAACCTTACTCACTCATTATGTGGAAGTCCGTAGATTTTTTCAATTCGCGGACTTTTTGTATCAGTACCATTCAACGGTGTATTGCGTACTCCCGTCAGAATAATACACGTCTAAGATATAATAACCATTAACATAACTTCCATCCGGCAAAGTTTTTAAACCTGCAACAGACTCCGCATATACAGCAGCATCGTAAGAGCTATCGAAAAGCCCATCGCTAATATATCCACCTATGATGTAAGGCTCTTCGGGAGTTGGCTCGGGCGTCGGTGCTGGAGTCGGTTCAGGCGTTGGCATGGGTGTCGGAGCCGGTGTAGGCTTTGCTGTAGGAGCAGCCGTGGGCTTGGCTGTGGGAGCTGCGGTGGGTGCAGCTGTCGGTTTCGCAGTCGGTGCAGCTGTAGGTCTGGCCGCACTGCCGGAAGGCTTGCTGTTGGAAGTATTGGAGCTGCTCGGTTTTGCGGTTGCTGCCGGTTTCGGTGTAGCCGTAGCAGAGGGCTTCACAGTGGTGCTGCTTTCGTTTTTGCTCTCCGGCTTCGGCGTTGCGGTAGGCTTGGCCGTTGCCGTAGTACCGGCAGAGGGAGCAGCCGTAGGCTTCGCCGATGCACTCGGTTTAGCGCTTGCAACCGTGGAGCTTGTGCTCGAAACCGGCTTGCTGCTCACTGCACTGGATGCAGAGCTTTCAACGCCGGTATCCGCTGTGCTGTTGCCCGCACACGCCGCCATGGTAAGCGCCATTGCTGCTGCCATTAAAATAGCTGTGATTTTTCTTTTCATAGTTTTTCACTCCATGATTTGATTATAATAAATGAGTAAAAATGAATCAAGTGCAAAAGCGGCAATATTGCCGCTTTTCGCGCTTGACAAAACTTCAAAACAGATTTATACTGAAAATACAAAGAGTGCTGCCGATGAACGGTTAGCCCTCAGTATAGCTTAAAGAAGTTGAGCCGATACCTTGGCATGGAGCGGCTCACTTCTTTTTATGTTCGCGTTTACGAAATAGTTCGATCAGAGCAATGATGACCAGCGCCAACTGGCACAGGTTACTAAAGGTCAGCTCGAGCTTCATAAGCGTCATCCCTCTCTCCGTACTGGATTGAGGGATATTTTCATATTTATGCAGAAAACCGGAAGTACTTCCGGTTTTCAAAGGTTTAGCTGTTTCACACGTCTATAAAATGTATTTGATTTTAGCCCTGCAGATCTTTGTGCCTCTACAGCTGAGATTTCACCGGAACGCCAGCGAGAGCAAATGGCACGAAGCTCTTTCTCATTGACTTGTACCCGAGGCCGCCCGGTGATCCGACCTTCCTGCATCGCAATGCGGCGCCCTTCTTCAGTACGCTGCCGGATGCAATCGCGCTCAAGCTGCGCTAATGCTCCGAATACGGTCAGCATAAATTGACCTTGCGGGGTAGAGGTGTCGATTGACTCCTTCAGACTTTGGAAAGCAACACCTTTCTTTTGCAGCTCGTCTATAATGGTAAGTAGATCGCGCGTGTTGCGTGCAATTCTGGATATATCCGAACAGACGACTTTATCACCTTCCCGGGCGAAGCTTATCATAGCTTCAAGCTGCGGACGATCTCTGTTTTTGCCGGATGCTTTATCTATGTAGATCTTCTCTGCATGGCAAGCATGTGCATCTCCCAGCTGTCGCGCCTCGTTTTGCTCTGCGGTAGAACACCGGGCATAGAAAATAATCATTGAATACCTCCCTAACCAAAAACGTGCCAAAAGATACCAAATAGTTTTGCTACATTTCAAAACTACAAAAGTATATCTTTTGACACATGAATATACATTGAATCAAAAGGTATAACTTTTGAAACAGTTCATTCTTGACATTCCCTCACAGGTCGTTTATACTTGTAGATAGAAAGAGTGCTGCCGATGAACGGTTAGCCCTCAGTGTTACTCAAAGAAATGAGCCGACGACTTTGGGAAGTATGGGCGGCTCATTTCTTTTTTATGTAGATGAGGATTTGAACGATCAATCCTGCGGTCATGATGACTAAAGATAAGATTTCAAAATCACTCATGGTATCATCCCTCTCTCCGTGTCGGATTGAGGGATTTTTCATATTCAAGAAACGTCCCTCACACGGTGCGGAAAATCCGCATCTGAGGGCCAACCGTCCACCGTTATGGCAGCACCCGAACTGCGTATTGCAGTTCGTTTTTATTCTACCAGAAATATCCTTTTCTGGCAAGATCTTTATTCACACAGAAAAAAAACGGCAACATTGCCGGTTTTTCCGCATCCGTTCAATTCTTCAAAATGCAAGCAACAATTTATAATTTTCTCGAATAACATCACCCGTATCCCCGTTTGGTAAGATACTCCAAACCGTCTGTACCGTATACAACATCACATGTAGGCGAGACGTGTACGCTGCATATGCACACACTTCTGCACCGGCCAAATGGTCTTCTGTTTGCTTCTCGTCATAGGTCAAAAGTTCAGTCATATTGTATGTTTTTATCTCACCGCGTTTTATCCACTTTTCTTTTTCGGTTTCAAATTTTGATTTTGTCATAAAATTTCACTTCTCCTACAATAGCACTATAAATAGGCAGAGCTGTTTCTATATCGACAAGCTGAAACCGGCAACATTGCCGGTTTT
>OFMT01000539.1_pt1 | contig 34015 bp, 29 predicted proteins | sample 1541891 | NCBI WGS metagenome assembly OFMT01 (sample SAMN04209230, study PRJEB22552) | human gut metagenome | biome: gut; material: feces | host: Homo sapiens | place: USA: Oklahoma | reverse complement strand
AGTGCAGCCGCTGCGGCGCTGAGGAGCCTACCACTCCCGTGGAGCCCGGCAAGCCCGCCACCGGTGACAGCAGCACTCTGGTGCTGTGGCTGGCCCTGCTGGCCATCTCCGGTATGGCTGTGACGGTCATTCCCTCCCGCAAAAAGCGCAGCCGGTAACAAACGATCACTAGCTGACTCATTCACCGAGGAAGCTGCCTGTGGGCAGCTTCCTCGGCTTTTTATCCCCTTGTATACGCCGGGCAGTCGTGCATCCCAGCGCACAAGGCCCAAAATTTTCGAGTGACAAGCGGTTTGAATTGTGATATAGTGATAGTCTCATCGATGGACAAGAACGGATGCAGATCCGCCCTTGTTCCTCCATGATATGATCGCAGCGTGGGGCCGGGACAGAGCACCGCACCCCCATAGAGGAGGCTGATTATGAGAGAGATCGCACACATCCGGGCCACGATGCTGGGGCGGTTCGCCCTGCAGCAGACCGGCATGAAGGAGCCCCAGATGGTCAGTCTCGCCGGCCGTTCCGGGCGGCTGTGGACGCTGGTGGCCTACCTGATCCTGCACCGGGATCGGGGCATCCCCGCTCAGGAACTCATCGACCTTCTGTGGCCCGACGGCAGCGGCAGCAATCCCGCCAGCACTCTGCAAAATAACGCCAGCCGGGCACGCAACGCCATGGCTACACTGGGCTTTTCCGACACCAAGGGCATGATTCGCTACGAAAACGGCCTGTACCGCTGGGTTCCCGGGACCGATACATGGCTGGACGTGGATGTCTTTGAGGATCTGGCCCGCCGGGCGCTGGAGACCTCCGACCCGGAGGAACTCCGGACACTGGGCCGGGAGGCCGCCGATCTGTATCAGGGGGATTTTCTGCCGGATGTGGCCGACGAGCTGTGGTGTGCCGATCTTCACGCCTACTATCGCTCCCTGTTCGTGCGGCTGTTCCGCAGACTGGTGCAAGAGCTGATGAGGACTCAGGAGTACGCCGAGGCGGCGGCCCTGTGCGCCCAAGCGGTGCATCTGGATCCCCTGTCGGAGGAGTTCAGCCTGCTGCTGATGCAGAATCTCACCCGCAGCCATCAGGCCCAGCAGGCGCTGGATCACTACGAGGCCCTGCAAAAGCTGTATCAGGAGAGCTACGGCCTGACCCCCTCCCCGGAGCTGGAAGCCGCCCGCCTCACCGCCTCGCAGGAACTGTACGGCGGCGGCATGGGGCCGGCGGCTCTGGAGACCTTCCTGCTGGCCGGTGACGGCGAGAGCAGGGCGCTGGCCTGCGACAACGGCACCTTTCGGGAGATCGTGCTGCTGTACCTGCGTTCCATGCGCCGTGACCCCGACCTGAAGGCCCAGCTGCTGATGCTGTGTCTGGAGGGCTGGGAGGCTCAGCCGGAGAAAAATGCCGTCTATATGCAGCAGATGAAGCTGATCCTGCAGAGCTGCCTGCGCTCCGGCGACCCCTTCACTCAGATTGGCGCCGGGCAATACTGGGTACTGCTGCCGGGCGCCGGGTCAGAGACCCATAGCGCCATCGCTCAGCGGCTCCAGCAGGCGATGCACCAGCGTTTTGCTCAAAGCAGCGCCGTCTTTCGGACTCGGGCCATCGATCTGCGGGGCATGGTCCATCTGGCCGAACCCAAAGACTGACACCCCACCGGACGGCTCCGCCGCCGATTTCAGAAAGGATGGATCGCTCCATGCAAGAAAACCGAAGCATTGCGCCGGGTCTGGGCGCCTTTCGCCTGACGTTCCAGAGCCGGGAGAACGGCTTTTGCGGCTATGTGTACAGCGCCGCTCTGGGCTGCCGGGCGGAGTTCACCAGTCTGGCCCGGCTCATCGTCCTGCTGGAGGAGTGGATGAACACCGCCACCGACAGTCCCGTGCCGGAAAAGCCCTCCGCTGCGGCGGCCCCCGCCGATGTGGAGCTGGAGGTCCGGCTGCGCCGGCATTACAGCTGGCAGGGGCAGCTCCGTGACCTGAAGGGCGGCGCCGTTTTCTCCTTCCACAGCGTGCTGGAGCTGCTTTTGCAGCTGGAGGCACTGTTGGAGCAATAGGCATCATTCGGGCACGCAGATCCCGTGGGGTCTGCGTGCTTTGCAATTTGTGCGCTATTCGTGGACAAAGATTGACTTCCCGACGGGGATATGGTAAGATGGGCGAAAAAGAGCAGGAGGGATCGTATGGAACGACACGATGCGTACTACCGGCAGTATGTGCAGATCCTCCGGGAGGAGCTGCGCCCCGCCACCGGCTGCACCGAGCCCATCGCCATCGCTTACGCCGCCGCCAAGGCCCGCAGCGTGCTGGGTGCGCTGCCGGATCGGGTGCTGGTGGAGGTCAGCGGCAACATCATCAAGAACGTCAAAAGCGTGGTAGTCCCCCATACCGGCGGGCTGCGGGGCATCCCGGCAGCTGCGGCGGCGGGCATTGTGGCCGGAGACGCCGAGGCCCAGCTGGAGGTGCTCTCCGGCATGACGGAGGCGCAGAGCGCCGCCATCTCTCCCTTCCTGAAGGTCGTGCCGGTGGAGGTACGCCACGCCGACACGCCCTATATCTTCGACATTCAGGTGACGGTTTTTCACGGCCCGGACAGTGCTCAGGTGCGCCTTGTGGGCCACCACACCAACGTGGTATCCGTCCGGAGGGGCAGTCAGGTACTGCTGGAGCGGGAGATCTCCGAGGGCTCCGGCAGTCTCACAGACCGCAGCTGCCTGACGGTGGAGGGCATCGTGGCCTTTGCCGACTGTCTTTCCACGGAGGACGTGGAGGAGGTGCTGGAGCAGCAGATCCGGTGTAACATGGCCATCGCTGAGGAGGGACTGCGCCACGATTACGGGGCCAACATCGGCAAGACCCTGCTGCGGGGGCATGAGGAGGATCTGTCCTATCGGATGCGGGCCTACGCCGCCGCAGCCAGCGATGCCCGGATGAACGGGTGCGAGATGCCGGTGGTCATCAACTCCGGCAGCGGCAATCAGGGCATCACCTCCAGTGTGCCGGTGATCGTCTGCGCCCGTGCCACGGGCCGCAGTCATGAGGAGCTGCTGCGGGCGCTGGCAGTGGCGAATCTGGTGACCATCCACCTGAAAACCGGCATCGGGCGGCTGTCCGCCTACTGCGGAGCCGTCAGCGCCGGATGCGGCGCCGCCGCAGGGCTGGCGTATCTGCAGGGCGGGGATTACGACACCGTGGCCCACACGGTGGTCAATACCGTAGCCATGGATTCCGGCATCATCTGCGACGGGGCCAAGGCCAGCTGCGCCGCCAAGATCGCCGCCGCTGTGGACGCCGGGCTGCTGGGGCTGGCCATGTATCGCAGCGGCAACCAGTTCTTTGGCGGAGATGGCATCGTGAAAAAGGGCGTGGAGAACACCATCGCCAACGTGGGCCGGCTGGCCCGACTGGGTATGGCGCAGACGGACAAGCAGATCATTCAGCTGATGATGGAGAGCTGACCACAGCGGTGGGACAGCCGTATGAGTATAGAGCAGGCACGCAGGATGGTTCCTGCGTGCCTGCTGTTTGTCTCCGGCGGGATACTTTTTGCCGGCAGTTTTTCTGTTTTGCCTCCGGCGGCGTGCAAACGCCGGAAATCTCCCCCTCACGGGCGAAACATCCTCTTCCCCACCCACATGGTAGGTAAAATTTGAAAAAAGGGGTTGACAAGTGCAGTTAGAGATGTTAAACTACCACCAAGTTAGATACATCTAACCGGCCGGATCATTAGAGTATCAGAACATCGCAGAACCACGAATCAGGCAATCGAAATCAACCAGCCATTTCCCCGCCGCATATTTGCCGGCCGGGAAGCCATGATAAGAAAGGAACACCTATGAGCATTGTCATTCTGGGCGGCAACGAGTGTATGGAGCGCCGCTACATGGATCTGTGTCAATCCTACCGCTGTCGGGCCAAGGTTTTCATCAAGCCTGTGGGCGGCCTGAAAAACAAGCTGGGCGACCCGGATCTGACCATTTTCTTCACCAGCACCATGTCCCACAAAATGGTCCAGAGCGCCCTGCGGGAGCTGAAGAGCTGCGACACGGTCATCGAGCGCTGTCACACCAGCTCCCTGTCCGCTCTACGGAACATCCTGGAAAAGCACGCCGGATAAGGAGGGCTTACATCATGTCTGAGGAGCTTGTGGTACGTCAGTGCGCCCCTACTCTGGCCGGGATCAAGACCGGCAGCCTGTTCTCCTGTCCCTGCGACTCCCCGGAGGAGCTGCGGCAGGAGGTGCGGCGCATCAACCGTCTGTTGGCGGGCAAGGGCCTGTGTCTGCTGCCCCTTCGCTTTGACGGCAGCCGTGCGCTGCTGTACCTCTACCGGCCCAGCCGCCTGCGACAGGATCTGGAGGATGCCGAGGCCGTGCGCCTGCTGGAGGAGTCCGGGTACCCATGTCACAGCGCCGGGCAGTGCGTGGCCTGTCTCATCCGCCGTCTGCGGGAAAATGACGAATTCCCCCACGAGATCGGACTGTTCCTCAGCTATCCTCCGGAGGATGTACGGGGCTTCATCGAGAACAAGGCCTGCCGCTTCAAGTGTGCCGGACTGTGGAAGGTCTATGGCGACGAGGAGCGGGCCAAGGAGCTGTTCCGTCAGTATAAGCGCTGCACCGACCGGTGCTGCGCCCTGTGGCGGGCGGGCTCCGGACTGGCGCAGCTGGCCGTGTGACATATTTTTTCAACAGAGAAAGGAACGAAACCATCATGAAAAAGACTGCAGTAGTGTATTGGAGCAGCACTGGTAACACGGAGGCCATGGCTCAGGCGGTGCTGGAGGGCATGAAGGAGGCCGGTGCCCAGGCGGTGCTGCTGACTCCCGACGCCGTGGATGTCGGCGCTCTGGCCGGTATGGATGCCATCGCCTTCGGCTGCCCCGCTATGGGCTCCGAGGTGCTGGAGGAGTGCGAGTTCGAGCCCATGTTCTCCGGCTGCAAGAACCGTCTGGGCGGCAAGAGTGTGGGCCTGTTCGGCTCCTACGGCTGGGGCGACGGTCAGTGGATGCGTGACTGGGAGAAGGACTGCGACGACGCAGGCATCCATCTGGTGTGCGAGAGCGTCATCTGCTGCGAGACGCCGGACGACGCCGCACTGGAGGCCTGCCGGGCCATGGGCAAGGCTCTGGCGGAGTGATTTTCTCCATGTCTCATCGGTTGAAAAACCGTCTGGACGCTCTGGCGCTGGCTCTGGGCCTGTGCCTGCTGGCGGCGGCGGTGAAGCTGCTGTGACTCCTACTTCTCCTCAAACGTAAGTGATCCCTCTCCTCAACATAAGTGACCTTTTTCCTCAGCGTTTTCTCCGGGGCCATGCCGCAGGGCATGGCCCTCAGCATGTCGAAAAGGCTTTTTCGACAGGCTGAGGCATTTTTCAGAGCTTCAGAAAGCTCTGAAAAATGGGGATCACCATCGTGCAGGACACCCTTCCGGGTTTCCCGCACACACCCTTCCGCCCCGTTGACGAAAGTGTCCCCCCTTGGGGGGCGGGCATGGCCCCCTCTCTTTGCAAAACAGCTTGGTTTTTTCGGGCGTTCATGGTATAATGCCATACATCATACCATGAAACATCCCCCCAAAAGGAGTGACTCCCATGCCCGATACCATTGCCGCCATCGCCACACCGCAGCTGCCCTCCGCCATCGGCATCCTGCGGCTGTCCGGCCCGGACACCCGGCGTATCCTGGACGTCGTATTCTCTCCCGCCCACGGCGGCCCCGTCAGCGGACAGGCCCCCCGGCGGATGGTGCTGGGGGATCTCCACGACCGGCAGGGACACATCATAGACAGCGCTTTGGCAGTGCTGTTCCCCGGCCCCCACAGCTACACCGGCGAGGACTGCGCCGAGATCCACTGCCACGGCTCCCCAGTGGTGCTGAACGAGGGACTGGACGCCCTGTTCGCCCAAGGAGCCCGGCAGGCCAAGGGCGGCGAGTTCACCCAGCGGGCCTTCCTCAACGGGCGGATGGACCTCATTCAGGCAGAGGCCGTGGCGGACCTCATCGACGCCGAATCTCCCGCCGCCGCCCGCAATGCCGTGGGGCAGCTGGAGGGCCGTCTCAGCCGGGGCGTGGGGGAGATCTATGACGGGCTCATGGAGGTAGTATCCCGGTTCTATGCCGTGGTGGACTACCCCGACGAGGACATCGATCCCCTGACCCAAGGTCAGCTGACCCAGACCCTCGCCCGCAGCGAGACGGCACTGGAGGCGCTGCTGGCCACCTTCCGCCGGGGACAGCTGCTGCGGCAGGGCGTCCCGGCGGTGATCTTAGGTAAGCCCAACGCCGGGAAGTCCTCCCTGCTCAACGCCCTGCTGGGCTATGACCGGGCTATCGTCACCGACGTGGCCGGCACCACGCGGGATACCGTGGAGGAGAAGGTGCAGGTGGGCCATGTGCTGCTGCGTCTGTGCGACACCGCCGGCCTGCGGGACACCGGAGACGCCGTGGAGCGGCTGGGGGTGCAGCGCACCCGTGATGCCGCCCGGCAGGCGGCGCTGGCTCTGCTGGTGCTGGACGGCTCCCGGCCCCTGACGGCGGAGGACGAGGACGCCATCGCCACCGCTGCCGCCGTCCCCCGGCAGCTGGTCATCGTCAACAAGACGGACCTCCCCGCCGGGGTGGAACCGGCGGCGCTGGTGCAGCGCTTCGGGCAGGTCTATCCCCTGTCCGCCGCCACGGGAGAGGGCGTGGACGCCCTGTGCCGGGCTGTGGAGGCCCTGTACCCCGCCGGAAAGCAGGCTCAGGGAGAGCTTCTCACCAACGCCCGGCAGGCTGACGCCGTGGCCCGCAGTCTGGAGGCTGTCCGCTCCGCCCGCAGGGCGCTGGAGGACGGCATGACCCCCGACGTCGTTCTCACCGACGCCGAGGCGGCACTGGAGGCGCTGGGAGAGCTGAACGGTAAGCGCATCCGAGAGGATCTGGTGCAGACCATCTTCTCCCGCTTCTGTGTGGGAAAATAAAATTTATGAACAAATTGTAAATTCTATTCCGATGCTTTCTTCACCTGTCCTGATATGATATATTAGATTCATCCCATCATCCCATCCGGGGCGCTGCCCCGTTTCATCAACCACCCAAAGGAGGAGCTACCCATGCAGGATTACATCATCATGACCGACAGCTGCTGCGACCTCACCGACCAGATGGCCCGTGAGTTGGAGCTGGAGGTGCTGCCCCTGACCATGACCATGGACGGGAAGGAATACCCCAACACGCTGGACGGCCGCTACATCACCAATGAGGAGTTTTATAAGCGGCTGCGGGCCGGCAAGACCTCTACCACTGCCGCCGCCAACGTGGGCCAGTTCGAGGACGCCATGCGGGCCGTGCTGGGCCGGGGACAGGATATTCTGTGCCTGTGCTTCTCGTCGGCACTGTCCACCACCTATCAGTCCGCCGTGATCGCTGCAGAGAACTTGGCTCCGGACTTCCCGGAGCGCACCATCCGGGTCATCGACACCCTCAGCGCCTCCCGTGGGCAGGGGCTGCTGGTGTATCTGGCGGCTCAGAAGAAGAAGGAGGGCCTGACCCTCAGCCAGCTGGGGGATTGGGTGGAGGACAACAAGCTCCACGTCTGCCACTGGTTCACCGTGGACGACCTGAACTTCCTGAAGCGTGGCGGCCGGGTCTCCGCCGCCACGGCGCTGGTGGGTACCATGCTCTCCATCAAGCCGGTGATGCATACGGATAACGAGGGCCGCCTGACCCTGGTGGGCAAGGCCCGTGGCCGCAAGGCCAGTCTCAAGGCCCTGCTGGACGCCATCGAGCGGCTGGCCATCGAGCCGGAGAAGCAGACCATGTTCATCTGCCACGCCGACTGTGAGGAGGAGGCCAAGCAGGTGGCGGCGGAGATCCAGCGCCGCTTCGGCACCACGGATATCCGCATCCACTACATCGGGCCGGTCATCGGCAGCCACACCGGCCCCAACACCATGGGCCTGTTCTTCGTGGGAACGGAGCGGTAAGGCATGAAGTGGCTGGAATTGAAGCTGGACACCTCCCCGGCAGGGCTGGACCCGGTGTCCCAGCTGCTGGAGGAGCAGGGCATCACGGGGCTGGTCATTGATGACGAGGGGGATTTCCGGGATTTTCTGGAGCACAATCACCAGTACTGGGATTATGTGGACGAGGAGCTGATGCAGGAGAAGCAGGGCCTCTGCCGCATCACCTTCTACCTCTCAGACGCCCCGGAGAGCTATCACCGGCTGGCGCAGGTGCGGATGGCCCTGTCGCAGCTGAAGGCGGCGCACCCGGAGTACGCTCCCCTGCTGCTGACCATGAACAATCTGGAGGACGCCGACTGGGAGAACAACTGGAAGCAGTTTTATAAGCCCATGGAGATCGGGGAACGTCTCATCGTGGTGCCGGAGTGGGAGCAGGCCAATACACAGGGCCGCATCCCTCTGATCCTGAATCCGGGGCTCACCTTCGGCACCGGCAGCCATGCCACCACCCGGCTGTGCCTGACGGCGCTGGAGGAAACCATCCACGGCGGTGAGCGGGTACTGGATCTGGGCTGCGGCAGCGGCATCCTCTCCATCGCCGCCCTGCGGCTGGGGGCGGAGCACGCCTTCGCCTGCGACATCGACGAGAAGTGCGTGGAGGTGGCCTATGAAAACGCCGCCCTCAACGGCATCGACCGCTCCCGATACACCGTCCGGTGGGGCGATGTGCTGTCGGATCAGCAGCTGAAGGCGGAGATCGGCGGGGGCTATGACATGGTGGTAGCCAACATCGTGGCGGACGTCATCATCGGCCTGTCCGGTCAGGTGCGTCCCTTCCTGAAGGAGGACGGCCTGTTCCTGTGCTCCGGCATCATCGACGACCGGGCGGAGGAGGTGGCCCGGCACCTGCGGGAAGCGGGATGGGACATCCTCCGCACCCGCCAGAGCGAGGGCTGGTTCTCCTATCTGTGCCGGTAATGCGGGGTTCGGGCGAAACGACCGCACCCCCTATGCTTTCCATAAGAAAAGAGCCGCACCTGTGGGTGCGGCTCTTTTGCTGCTTTTGAGGCAGTATGTATGGCTCTCAGGGCTTTGCCTTGCCGATGCGGATGATCTGATCCCGGCTCTCGTAGTTGCTGGTGGCCTCGAAGGTGCTGGAGAGGAGGCTCCCGTCCCCGGCATAGACATTGCGCCACGTCTGCACCACATAGCCGGTATAGGGGGTCTGGATCTCCTGCTTCTCCCCCGGCGCCAGCTCATCCGTCTCCTCATAGACGGTTTCCCACGGGATGACGTCCACCGTCTCGCTGACCATCTCCACATAGCTGTCATCCACCTTGGTGCCTAAAATCTCCACCGTCACGTTGTTGTTGTTCCAATAGGTGACGATCTTGATGGGGTAGTCGGTGTTGTTGGCGAAGATAAAATCCGGGAAGCCGTCGTATACCGTGGCGTCGCACCCCCACTTGATGTAGCCGGGGGCGTACTGGTGGCAGTAGCGCATGACGATCTCCAGATCAGCCTTCAGGGTGGCGTAGTACAGGGTCGAGGACACCTGGCACACACCGCCGCCGTAGACATCCACCGTCTTGCCCCCCACGTAGCCGGGAGCGGCGTAGAAGCCGTAGTCCGCCGTGGTAGGACCTATGGCGTCGTTATAGCTGAACTGGTCGCCGCAGTTGAGCACCGTGCCGGAGATGTTCTGGGCCGCCTTGCGGACGTTCTGGATGCGGCCCCATGCGCCGCTGACGTAGGTGGTGCAGCTGGCCAGCACGTCCCGGAACAGCACCTTCTCCAGCGCCTCCTTGCTGACCTTGGGCTGCTGGATCTGGGCGGGAACAGTGATTTCCTGTCCCGGCTGAGCCTGAGCCACCAGCTTTTGGGCGGCGTCGGCATCAAAGGTCACCTGCACCGTCCCCTCCTCCACCTGATCGGCGGCGGCGTTATAGGAGGCGTTTTTCGCCGTGGCGTAGGTCTCGGCAAAGGCATCGAAGTCCACGGGCTTGGCCTCCACCACCTCATAGGCGCAGGTCACCGGCTCCAACGTCCCGGCGGTCAGCGCCGCCCGCAGGGCATCGGTTAACCGCGGGAGGTCTATCTTGCGGCCGTTCTTTGGCACCGTCACCAGAAAGCCGTCCTCTTTTCCCGGCTCCAGCCGACAGGCGCCATCGATGGCCGCCATATCCAGCTGCTCTGCCAGCTCCGCCGCTTTTTCCTGCAAGGCGGCGTCATCCGCCGTCCACGGCGGGGTCAGGGACGTCTCCCGGAACCAGCTGCGGAGAAGGCTCCAGCCGTTTTCCAGAAAATGGCCGCTGTGTCCGGCGTCATAGGCCAGCTGGGCCGCCGTCTCCGGGGTCACGGAGACCCCCAGCTCCCACAGGGACACCTGTCCCGCCGTCTCACCGTCCACCGTCAGGGGCAGCTGAGCCGCCTGACATACGGCCTGTCCCTTCTGCTGCCAGCGCTCCTGCGCCTGCGGGACGGTCAATCCGCTCATATCCACGCCCATCACGTCGGTGCGGCCGAGGATAGTGCCGTGGCTGGCGGAGACGATGCACAAAACCAGATAGAATATGCCCAGCACCGCCACGATGCCGCCGCCGATGAGGGCCGCCAGCTTCCCGGCGTTTTTTTGGGCCGGGGACTCCGGCGATGCGTCCATCTCCTCCGGGATGGGGTCCGCCTCCATGTTCGCTGCCGGGGTACTCTCCGGCTGCGGGATGGTAGCCGTGGGGGCCTCCTGTGGGGTGGTCTCCGGCGTTTCCTGCTCCAAGGGCTTCTGTGCTTCCATACAGCCCCTCCTTTACTATACAGTGCAGCGCACACTGCGCTATCATGCAGTATACTACGGAAAGGGGCAAAATAGGTTACAATTTCATTACAGACGCCGTTTTTTATACACTTCGTCGCATTATGTCCGCACCCGCTTGGGAATACGGATGGTCAGAAGGATCTCCTCGTCGGTATCCTGACGGCCCCAGTCGGCGTTGACTCCCGCCTGGCGCATCAGGTGCAGACCCCGATCCACGCTGTTGAGGAACAGCCGGACATCCTTGATGATGTAGGTAGTACGGCCCTTGGGAGGCGTCACCTGCTGGCGGTGCAGCAGATCCTCTATGTAGGCCTCGGCGGCGGCCACATTCATCCTGCGCCGGCAGAATATCTGCGCCGCCGCCAGCTGCTGCTCCTCCGTCCCCAGCCGCAGCAGCGCCCGTGCATGGCGCTCCGTCAAGCCGTTTTCCTGCAAAAACTGCCGCACGGAGTCCGGCAGCCGCAGCAGCCGCAGCTTGTTGGCCACCGCCGGCTGGGAGCGGCCCAGACGGCGGGCGGTCTCCTCCTGACTGAGCCCATAGCGGGCGATGAGCCGGGACAGGGCCTCCGCCTCCTCCCAGCAATCCAGATCCCGGCGCTGGAGGTTCTCCATCAGTGCCAGCAGCGCCGAGTCCTCCTCCCCTACCTGCGCCACCAGACACGGCACCTCCCGCAGTCCCGCCATGGCGGCGGCCCGCAGGCGTCGTTCTCCGGCCACCAGCTCATAGCCTGTCCCCTGACGGCGCACCGTCAGGGGCTGGAGGATGCCGTAGCGGCGGATGCTTTCCGCCAGCTCCGACAGGGAATCCTCGTCGAAGCTGCGGCGGGGCTGCTGGGGATTGGGGCGGATCTGGTTCAGGGAAATATAGCGGACACGGCTGGAAAAAAATTCGCCTTTGCGGGGATGCATCATGTCGGTTCCCTCCTTTTGCCCTCTATTTTAGCCGGGGAGGGATGAAAAATCCCCCGCAACGTGTCGGGAAATCAACTTTTTCACTTAGATGAGATTTTTCGGCAGCAGATCGCTGTGAAGGCTTGTTTTTTCTCCGGTGGGTGACTTTTTCCGGCAGCTTTTTTGTCTCCGACGGCATACTTTTTGTCAACAGCGACAAAAAGTATGCAAAACCGCCGAAGCGCCGCCGGCGGCGGATGCAGCAAGGCGGTTTCGAGGAAGTGTCCCGGTTTTCACGCCGTGCAAACGGCTGGAAACCGGCTGACACGACGGTGGATCTTTCTTTCGCTATGGAAAGAAAGGCACCCGCCGGAGGCAGAAAAAGCTGCTGGGAACCGTGCGCCGGAAAAATGAAAAACATCCCTCACCATAGCCAAAGGGCAGGCATCCTGTGATGCCTGCCCTTTGCAGTCTGTCCTATTCTGATGCACGACGGCAAGCTTATCCCTGCTCACGCTTCAGGCGGCGGATATCCGTCCCCACAAAGGGCAGCAGCTGGTACTCCCCCTCCAGACGGGACAGCAGCGGCGCTCCATAGCGGCGGCCCAACTCCTCCGGGTCCAGATTGGTGCTGATGACGGTGCTCTTCCCCGCCAGCAGGCGGCCGTTGAGGAGCTGATAGAGGGCGCTCTGAACGAAGCTGGTGGTCATCTCCGTTCCCAGATCGTCCAAAATCAGCAGATCGCAGTTCATGCACCGCTCCACATCCTCCCCGGCGGTATCGCCGTCATCGTCCCGGCGGAACTTGGCGCTTTCAAACTGGCTGAACACATGACCCGCCGTATCGTATACCACAGAGAAGCCATCCTCGCTGACCACCCGTGCGATGCAGGCCGAGAGGAAGGTCTTGCCCAGCCCCGGTGCGCCGAACAGCAGCAGATTCTCCCGCCCCGGACGGAAGCGGGCAGCAAAGTCCCGGCACAGGTTCAGGTTCCGCTGGGCGTTTTCCCGTGGGGAGCGGGGCAGGCTGCCACGATCCGGGGAATACCAGTCCAGCTCGAAGGTATCAAAGCTCTGGCTGCCGATGTCCAGCATCCGGCTCAGTTCCCGGATCTGCTCCTGTGCATAGTATTTTTTCAGGCAGCTGCACAGGCCGTCGCCCCGATAGCCGGTATCCCCGCACAGGGGGCAGCGGGGCTTTTCCGACAGGTAATCCTCCGGATAGCCCAGCTGGGCCAGCAGCTCCGCCCGGTGCCTTTGCAGGGAGAGGTTCTTATCCCGGATCACCCGGATGGCGGGCAGGGGATCCGTACCCCGCCGCAGAGCGGAGGCGATGATCTCGCCCATGGTACCCCGGATCTCCCGCTGGATGCCCTCCAGCTCCGGACACTGCTGATAGACCTGCTGCTGCCGCTGGCGCTGCTGCTCCTGACGGCGCTGCTTGTCCTCGTCAAAGCGCAGGGTGGCCTGACGCAGCACCTTTCCGTCGTATGCCATGGAGTTTTCCTCCTTACCACTTCATGTATTTCTCCATACGGGAGTCGTCCTTCTTCTCCTCCCGCCGGGAGGGCTTGCGGCTGTCGCTCTGGCGGACCTCCTCCTCCGTGTGCCAGCCGTTTTCGTGCCAGCGGCGGAGGATCCCGTTGAGATATCGCCAGTTCAGCTCCTTCTTATAAAACACCGTCTTGTCGTAGGCCAGTGCCACCGTCTCCGGGGGGAAGCCCTTGTCCATCCAGTCGGTGATGTAGCGCTCCTCGCTCTCCACCGGGCGGCGGTCGCCCAGCCCCAGCACCTGCATATACCGGCTCATGGCGGAGCGGCGGACGTTCCAATCCCGCAGATACCGGGAAGCGCTCTCCTGATCGAAGAGGCCCCGCTGCGCCCAGTGATAGCCCTCTTTCTCGATCTGGCGGAGGGTGGGCCGCCGTCCGGGGCCGTAGCGCTCTTCGGATCGGGCGACGCAGTGGCACACCAGCAGGTAGATCACATCCGCCGGAAGGCCCAGATCGTCATACAGCCCCGCCAGAATTTGCAGGTCCGCCGTTTTCAGGCGCTTGCCCAGCTTCTCCTCCGTCTGCGGCACCAGCATCCGAAAGCCGGCGTCGCCGGTGAGGAGGTCCGTCAGGTCATCCGCCGTGTATACCGGACGCTCCTGTGCCGGCTCCGGGGGCTTCTGCTCCGGGGGCCGGTCGATGAGTCCCAGCTCCTGCAGAGCCGTCTCCGCCGCATGGAGGCGCAGCTGGCTCCACTTCAGCTTCCGCTGCAGCTCCTGCGCCGTGACACCACGGTCCGCCCGCAGCAGGCACAGATACAGCAGCGCCGCATCCCCGTCGCCCCGGCCGATGAGGCGGTCCGCCTGCTGGGCCGGGAGCACGATATTCGGTTGATCCTCCCGGAGGATATATCCCGCCACGGCGCTGCGCCCCCTCTCTTTTTGTCCCTCTATTCTACACGAAAACCCCGTCTGCGTAAAGCGTCCCGCCGGGATTTTTTGAAAAATCCCCGTTTGGGGAAGAAAAGTCTTTTCCCGGTGGGATTTTGTGCTATAATAGATTCTGTATAGCTATCCAGAAATACTCAGTTTACATAGAAAGCAGGAGGTCACTATGGCGAATCGTATCACAATGAGCATCTGCGGCGAGGATTACACCCTGGTCGCTGATGAGAGCGCCGCTTACATGGAGAAGGTAGGCGCTCTGGTGGATGAGAAGATGACGCAGCTGCAGGAGGGCGCCCATGTGAGCCGCATTGACGCCGCCGTGCTGACGGCGGTGAATCTGGCGGACGAGCTGCTGAAGGCTCAGGAGGCGGCGGAGAATCTGCGTCGTCAGCTGAAAACATATCTGGACGAGGCGTCTCAGGCCAAGGCGGAGGCCTCGGAGTTGAAGCGGCAGCTGTTCAAGGCGCAGCAGGGTCACAAGTAATGGCGGAGCTGCTCTCTCCCGCCGGAGGGTGGGATTCTCTGGTGGCCGCCGTGCAGAGCGGTGCCGACGCCGTGTATATGGGCTTCGGGGCCTACAACGCCCGGCGCAGCGCCAAGAACTTCACGGAGGAGGAGTTTGCGCAGGCGGTGCGGTACTGCCACCTCCGGGGGGTGAGGGTCTATCTGACCCTGAACACCCTGCTCACCGACCGGGAGCTTCCGGGGGCGGCGGAGCTGCTGCACAAGGCCTCCCGGCTGGGGGCAGATGCGGTGCTGATCCAGGATTGGGGTGTGTGGCAGCTGGCCCGTCAGGCGGCGCCGGAGCTGCCCCTCCACGCCAGCACCCAGATGAGCCTGCACACGCTGGGGGGCGCACGCCGGGCGGCAGAGCTGGGCCTTACCCGTGTGGTGCTGGCCCGTGAGCTGTCCCGCCGGGACATTGCCGCCATCTGCCGGGACTGTCCGGCGGAGGTGGAGGTCTTTGCCCACGGCGCTCTTTGTATGTGCTACTCCGGTCAGTGCGCCCTCAGCGCCGTTATCGGAGGACGCAGCGGCAACCGGGGTACCTGCGCTCAGCCCTGCCGCCTGCCCTATGGGGTCAATGCCCCGGCGGCGGGAGGCCATCCTCTGAGCCTGAAGGACGCCAACCTCTCCCCCTACCTACAGGAGCTGGAGGACATGGGGGTGGCGTGCCTGAAGCTGGAAGGGCGCATGAAGCGGCCGGAGTACGTGGCGGTCATCACCTCCATTTACCGGCGGCTGCTGGACGAAAAGCGCCGCCCCACTCGTGAGGAGCAGCGGCAGCTGGAGCTGGCCTTCAGCCGCAGCGGCTTCACCGACGGATACTATCTGGGCCGGAAGGGGCCGCAGATGTTCGGCACCCGGCCGGAGAATGTCCCGGAGCCCAAGGAGCTGTTTGCCGAGGCCCGGACACTGTACGAAAAGGAGGATCGCCGGACGGTGGCGGTGGACATGGACTGCGTCTGCCGGGCCGGTGAGCCGGTGCGCCTGACGGTGCGGGCCGGGGATCAGCGGGCGGAGGTGACAGGCCCCGTGCCGGAGACCGCCCGAAACCGGGCGCTGACGGCGGAGGAGCTGCAGGCCCGTCTGAAAAAGACCGGCGGCACCGCCTTCCGCTGCCGGGAGGTGCGGGTGACGCTGGAGGAGGGGCTGATGCTCTCCGCCGGGGCGGTCAACGCCCTGCGGCGGGAGGGACTGACGGCGCTGGAGGAGGTTCTCTGCGCCGTGCCGGAGCGGCACACGGCCCAGCCGGAGCCGCTGCCCGACGCCCCGGTGGAGCCGGCGCAGCCGCTGCTGACCTGCTCCCTCCAGAAGCCGGAGCAGCTGACGCAGGCGCTGGCGGACTGCCGCCCGGAGATGATCTATCTGCCGGTGGAGTGGCTGGATACGCTGGATGTGACCCCGTATCTGGACCGGACGGCCTTCTGCGCCGTGCTGCCCCGCATTTTCCGGACGGAGGACGAGGCGGCGCTGCGGGAGATGCTGGTGCGGCACCGGCAGGTGCTGGCCGCCGTGGCCGTGAGCAATCTGGGTCATCTGCCCATTGCCGAGGGGCTGGAACTGCCGCTGCGGGGCGATCTGGGGATGAACGTATTCAACTCCCGTGCGCTGCTGTTTTTGCGGGAGCTGGGGCTCTCCACCGCCGCCGTATCCTTCGAGCTGCGGCACCAACAGATCCGGGATCTGAAAAAGTATCTGCCCTGCGAGGCAGTGGTCTATGGCCGCCTGCCGCTGATGCTGATGGAGAACTGCGTCATTGCCAACAGCTTGGGCTGCTGCGATGTGGGCAGCGATTACCGGAAGCGCTCCGCCGCCTGCCGCTGCACCGGGGAGAACGTCCTCACCGACCGAACCGGGGCCCGCTTCCCGCTGATGCCCGCATGGGGCCACCGCAACGAGCTGGAGAACAGCCGTACCCTCTTTCTGGCGGACAAGCCGGAGTGGCGGCGGCTGGGGCTCACCTATGCCCGGCTGCGGTTCACCACGGAATCCCCGGCGGAGTGCGTGGCGGCGCTGCAGCGGTATCAGGGGCAGGGGGACTATATCCCGGCCGATCTGACACGGGGTCTGTTCTACCGAGGGGTAGAGTGAATACATCTCGTTGTTTTTAATCGAAAAATTCCTATAAGTTATCAATACATTGTCCCCAAACAGGAGGTTCCTGTGGAAAATACGTTAGCCGGCGTGGCCGGGAAGAAATTTATCCTGTCATACAGCTGCGGCAAGGACAGCACCCTGTGCCTGCACAAAATGCTGGAGGCGGGAGCAGAGCCTATGGCGCTGCTGGTGATGTTTAACCCCGAAGCGGGGCGCTCCTACTTTCATGGGATGGACCCGGCGCTGCTGAGGGAGTACGGCGAGGCGCTGGAGCTGCCGCTGCTGGCGGTGCCTACCGGCGGCGAGGAGTACCATCTGTCCATGGAGGCGGCGCTGCGCCGGGCCAAGGAGCAGGGGGCGGAGCTGGTGTGCTTCGGGGACATCGACATGGAGAACAACCGGGCCTGGGGCGAGGAGCGCTGCCGAAACGTGGGGCTGGAGGCGGTATACCCCCTGTGGCACCACGACCGGCAGGAGAACGTCCGGGAGGTGCTGGAGCTGGGGTATCGGTGTCTCATCAAGACGCTGGACCGCCGGGTGCTGCCCCGGCATCTGCTGGGCCGGGTCATGGACCGGGCCATGGTGGAGGAGATGACCGCCTGCGGCGTGGATGTCTGCGGCGAGAACGGGGAGTTCCACACCATCGCCGTGGACGGACCGGTGTTCCGCCGGCCTATCCCCTACTGTGTCCGGCAGCTGCTGGACCTGGGGGACTATTCCGTGGCGGATATCACGGTGCCGGAAAAGGAATAACGGAAGATCTTGGGGGACGAAAATCGATTTTTACAATTCGTTTTTATATTTCAGGAGTAAATTTGCTATGATAGAGTTGAAGATCAAGGCGGTATCGCCGCTGATGGGGACAAAGTTCCCCCTGCCCGCCTACGCCACCGCCGGTGCGGCGGCTATGGATCTGTGCGCCTGTATGGAGGAGCCGGTGACGCTGGCTCCCGGCGGGCGGCAGGGTATCCCCACAGGTATCGCCATCGCCCTGCCGGGGCCGGAGTATGTGGCGCTGGTGTGCAGCCGCAGCGGCATGGGCACCCGCCACGGCATCACCCTCTCCAACAGCGTGGGGGTCATTGACAGCGACTACCGGGGCGAGCTGACGGTGGGGCTGGTGAACCACGGGGACGTCCCCTACACCATCCAGCCCGGTGACCGCATCGCCCAGCTGATGGTGCTGCCCATTCTGCGGCCCACCCTGACGGTGGTGGAGGAGCTGGACGAGACGGAACGGGGCTCCGGCGGCTTCGGCTCCACCGGGAGGTAAGGGTCATGGCGAGGATCATACTGGCCTCCGGGTCCCCCCGGCGGCAGGAGCTGCTGCAGCGCATGGGGCTCCGTGAATTTGAAATCTCCGTGCCGGACGTGGAGGAGTGGTATCCTCCGGAGCTGGTGCCGGAGGATATCGTGGCCTACATCAGCCGGGAGAAGTCTCAGGCGGTGCAGGCGTCGGCGGATGCCATCGTCATCACCGCCGACACCATGGTCTTTCTGGACGACCAGCGGCTGGGAAAGCCCCATGACGAGGCGGAGGCCCTCTCCATGCTGACGGCGCTGTCCGGGCGAAAGCACAGGGTCTGCACCGGCGTGACGGTGCGGCAGGGGGAAAAGGCCCTCACCCGCACCCAGTCCACCGACGTCTATTTCCGGGAGGCCTCCCGGCAGGAGCTGCTGGCCTACATCCGGGGCGGCGAGCCCATGGATAAGGCCGGAGCCTACGGCGTACAGGGGCAGGGAGCGCTGCTGGTGGAGCGCATCGACGGGGACTTTTTCAACGTCATGGGTCTGCCGGTGGTGTTGCTGAGCCGGATGCTGGCGGAGTTCGGTGTGACGCTGCTGGCGTAATGGGCATTACTTTGTAATAAGGAATCAAACGTATGAAGAATTTTTTCCAGAAAAACGGCATCATGATGCTGGCGGCGGTAACGGTGGTGGCGGTGCTGCTGTGTGTGGCCTCCGCTCTCAGCTCCCAGACCGGCTTTCTCCAGAACGCCGGGGGCGTCATTGCCTCCCCCTTCCGGGCGGTGGGCTCCGCTGTCAGTGGGTGGTTCAGCTCCATGAGCCAGCGGTTCGAGGACGTAGAGGCGCTGCAGCAGGAGAATGCGGATCTGAAAAAGGAGAACGCCGAGCTGCAGCGGCAGCTGGATCAGGCCAAGATCGACAGCGAGGAGAACCAGCGGCTGCGGAATCTGCTGAACCTGCGGCAGCAGCGGCGGGATTTCACCTTTGAATCTGCCGTTATCGTGGACCGCAGCACCTCCAACTGGTCCCGTGTGATGACCCTCAACAAGGGTACCTCCAGCGGCATTGCCGTGGGCAACTGCGTGGTGGACGATCAGGGCAATCTGGTGGGGGTCATCCGGGAGGCCGGACTCAACTGGTCCACCATCACCACCATTCTGGACACGGACTCCTCCCTGGGCGCACGGGTATTCCGCACCGGCGAGGTGACGGTGGCCATGGGCGATCTGGCCCTGATGGAGACGGGGCGGCTGAAGCTGTCGTATCTGGAGGGGGAATCCAGTCTCATCAACGGCGACCTCATCGTCACCTCCGGGCTGGGGGGCTACTACCCCTCCCAGCTGGTCATCGGCTCTGTGGAGGAGATCCGCACCGATGACAACGGCCTGACCCGCTATGCGGTGCTGGCCCCCAAGACGGATCTGGATTCCCTGTCGGAGGTGTTTGTCATCACCTCCTTCGACACCGTGGACTGAGGGAGACACTATGAGCCGACGTGATACCATCTGGAAATGGGTGTTTTACACCGCAGGTGTTCTTCTGCTGCTTTTATTGCAGGGGCTGGCGCTGGATCACATCTCCCTGCTGCACGTGCATCCCTATCTGCCCCCGGTGATGGTGGCGGTCTTAGCTATGTTCGAGGGAGCCTACGGCGGCATGGGCGTGGCGCTGGCCATGGGTCTGCTGTTTGATCTGACCCAGCCGGGGCTGATCCCATGCTTCCATATTCTGGCATTTTTGCTGGCGGCGCTGGCCGCCGCTGCCGTGGCCAACTACCTCATTACACCGGGGCTTCTGTGCGCCGTGCTCATGGGGGTGGCGGCGCTGGTCATCACCGATGGGCTGCAAATTCTGCTGATGACGTATCAGCAGGGAGTGGCCTTCTCCGCCGCCTCGTCGCTGGCGGGGCGGGAGATCCTGGTGACACTGCCGCTGACGGTGCTGGTCTATCTTCCCTTCCGCTGGGTACGCCGGCGGATCTACTCCGAGTGAGTCCCCTGAAAGGAGTGTGCTATGAAATCCTATCTGGCCAAATCCCGGCTGGTGCCGCTGGTATTGATCTTCGGGATGATCCTGCTGATCTTCTGCGGCGTGCTGTACAATACTCAGATCCTCAACGGATCGGACTATAAGGCTCGCTCGCTGGCCAGCAACGCCACCGCTCAGACGGTGGAGGCCTCCCGTGGCATCATCACCGACCGCAACGGCAAGGTGCTGATCTCCAACCGGCTGACCTATACGCTGGTGTTCTCCGACGAGGAATTTGAAGGCGACACGGACTGCAACGACGCCATCTTCCGGCTGCTGGAGCTGTGCCGCAGCAACAACGTCAAGTGGACGGACACCCTGCCGGTGAGCAAGGAGCCGCCCTTTACCTACACCACCCCCACCGACGAGGGTGCCTTCCGGAAATATCTGGAGTCAGAGGATCTGCCCGCCATCACGGTGGGTACCCTGCGGCCCACTCAGGAGGCCCCGCTGTTTATGGCCCAACTGCGTAAGCTCTACGGCGTGGCGGACAGCTACTCCGACACCGACGCACGGGCTATCATCGGTGTGCGCTACCAGCTGGCCCTGCGGGACATCGCAGGGGGTACCTACACCTTCGCCAGCGATGTGTCGGTGGAGCTCATCAATCAGGTGGTGGACGGCCGCTATGCCGGTGTCACCACCGGCACGGCCTCGGCCCGTGTGTATGACACTCCCTACGCCGCCCATGTGCTGGGGCGGCTGAGTCCCATCTATCAGGAGGACTGGGTGGGCGATCCGGACAACGGCATCGTGGGATACCGGGACAAGGGGTATTCCATGGACGCTCTGGTGGGCGAGAGCGGCGTGGAGAAGGCCTTCGAGGAGTATCTCCACGGTGAGAACGGCACCAAACTCATTACCACCACCTCCGATGGCCAGATCACCGGTGAGTTCTACACCAAGGAGCCCAAGCCCGGCAACACCGTGGCTCTGACGCTGGACATCGACCTGCAGGAGGACGTGGAAAAAGCCCTCAGCAAGACCATCGATGACATGACCGAGGAGGACGGCATCCGCCGTGGCGGCGCCGCCGTGGTGGTGGGCGTGGGCAGCGGCGAGGTGCTGGCGCTGGCCTCCTACCCCACCTATGACATCAGCAAGTGGGATGAAATTTATGACACGCTGGCCTCCGACGACGAGGGAGCTCCCCTGTTCAACCGGGCCATTGGCGGCACCTACGCCCCCGGCTCCACCTTCAAGCCCTGCACGGCGGTGGCGGCGCTGGAATCCGGTGTCATCACCCCCTCTACCACCATTCTGGACCGGGGCATCTACGACTACTACTCCTCCCCCCAGCCCCGGTGCTGGATCTACAGCTCCTACGGCTCCACCCACGGGCGGGTGAACGTGTCGGAGGCCATCACCGTGTCCTGCAACTACTTCTTCTATGAGGTGGGCCGTCTGACGGGCATTAAGACGCTGGACGACTATGCCACCCAGTTCGGTCTGGGGCAGTACACCGGCATCGAGATCGGCGGCCCCAACAGTGCCGAGGCCAAGGGCGCTCTGGCCTCCCCGGAGTACGCCGAGGCCAACGATCTGGAGTGGTCCGACGGTCAGACCCTGACCGCCGCCATCGGCCAGAGCTATAACCTGTTTACGCCGCTGCAGCTGGCCAACTACATCGCCACGCTGGTAGGCAACGGTGAGCACTATGCGGCCCACCTGCTGAAAAACGTCAAGACCTATAACAACTCCGCCGTGGTCTATGCCTACGACAAGGACCCCGTCAACGTGGTGGAGATGCAGGACAGCACGGTGGAGGCCATCAAGACCGGTATGCACGATCTGACCACCGGGAGCCTGTCCACCTACTTTTCCAAGTGCGTAGTGTCCGCCGGTGCCAAGACCGGTACGGCGGAGACCGGTGTCACCAATGCCAACAACGGTACCTTCGTGTGCTTCGCCCCCTACGACGATCCCCAGATCGCTGTGGCGGTGGTCATCGAGAAGGGCGGCGCCGGTGCGGCTCTGGCGGAGACGGCGGTGGATATCCTCAACGCCTACTTCAGTCGGGAGGAGATCGGCACCGCCATCATCGGCGAAAATACTCTGTTGAACTGAGAGGTTCCTGTCCATGTCTATTTGGTTCGATTCCCGTGATCTTCGATATAAGGATCCCTTCGGCGCCGTGTCCTGCGGCGCCGAGGTGCGTTTTGCTCTGGGGGCCGATGAGCCGCTGGAGGCGTGCTGCCTGCTGGTGCGGCAGGAATTTGCCGGGCTGGAGCAGGAGGTTCCCCTCTTCTTCTCCGGCGATGGCTGGTGCGGTGTGCTGACGGCGCCGGCGGAGCCGGAGCTGATCTGGTACGCCTTCCGGGTGCGGCGGCCCGACGGCTCCCTCCTCTGGCTGGGACGCAATGGCTGCGGCGGTGAGGCGGACCGTCAGCGATGGCAACTGACGGTGTATGAGCCCACCCATACCCCCGACTGGTTCGGCCGGGGGGTGACGTATCAGATCTTTCCCGACCGGTTCTGCCGGTTGGCGGTGCCGGACGGCCACGGCATGGTGGGGCAGCGACTGGTGCATCAGCGTTGGGACGACACCCCGCAATGGCAGCCCGACGAAGCGGGCGAGATTCACAACAACGACTACTTCGGCGGAAGCCTGCTGGGAATTATTTCCAAGCTGGACTATTTGCAGAGTCTCTCCGTCTCCACGCTGTATCTGTGTCCCATTTTCGAGGCGGACAGCAATCACCGCTACAACACCGCCGATTACCGCCGCATCGACCCCATGCTGGGGACGGAGGAGGACTTCCGCCAGCTGTGCCGGGAGGCCCACCGGCGGGGCATTCGGGTGCTGCTGGACGGCGTATTCAACCACACCGGCAGCAACAGCCGCTACTTCAACGCCGAAGGCTTCTACCCGGAGCTGGGGGCGGCCCAGAGTCAGGATTCCCTCTATTTCGACTGGTACAGCTTCCATCCGTGGCCCACGGACTACGATGCGTGGTGGGGCGTAAGGACTCTGCCTGCGGTGAACGAGGAGGCGCCCACCTATCGGGACTTCATCGTGCGGAGTCAGGACTCCGTGGTGCGGCACTGGCTGCGGCAAGGGGCCGACGGCTGGCGGCTGGATGTGGCGGACGAGCTGCCCGATGACTTCATCGCTGAAATTCGACAGGCCATGGAGGCAGAGAAGCCGGACAGCTTCCTGCTGGGTGAGGTGTGGGAGGACGGCAGCAACAAGATCGCCTACTCCCATCGGCGGAGGTATCTGCTGGGCCGGGAGACCCACGGACTCATGAATTATCCCTTCCGCACGGCTGCGCTGGCGTGGCTGCGGGGTGGCGATGCGTCGGACTTCCGCCGGGACATGGAGGAGATCCGGGAGAACTATCCGCCTGCGGCCTTTCACAGCGGTCTGAACATCTTGGGTACCCATGACACGCCCCGGCTGCTGACCATGCTGGGAGCGGCCCGGACACCGGAGAGCAAGGACGACCGGGCGACGTACCATCTCAGCCCGGAGGAGCTGGACATGGGGCTGGCCCGGCTGCGGCTGGGTGCGCTGCTGCTATACAGCTTCCCCGGCTCCCCCACGGTGTTTTACGGCGATGAGGCCGGGGTGCAGGGCTTTGAGGATCCCCTGAACCGCGGCACCTACCCGTGGGGGCGGGAGGATCCGGCGCTGTTGGCGTACTTCCGTCAGCTGGGCGCTCTGCGGAAGCAACGGGTATCCCTGCAGTGCGGGGACATCGGCTATCTCTACGCCGTAGGCGGTGGGCTGGTGCTGCGGCGGCAGTCCGAGGATGAGGTGACGGTGGCGGCCATGAACGCCGGGAAGCAGCCGCTGGAGCTGTCCATTCCCTGGTCGGGAGCGCTGGCCAAGGACGCCCTGACAGGGCAGCAGTTCTTTGCTCGGAACGGGATGCTGCGGCTGACCCTCCCCCCCGTGGGCGGCGTTCTGCTGGTGTGATTGTTTCACGTGAAACAATTACCGGAGACAAGTGCATTAGAAAAAAGAGGTGTTTCACGTGAAACATCTCTTTTTTTGCAAAGTATGCTCCTTCCCTATTGAAAAAAATTGTGACAGTTGATATAATATTCTCATATTAGAGAACTCTAAGAGTGACGGGGGATGCGTATGGCGAAAATCGTTGCGATCGTGAATCAGAAGGGCGGCGTGGGCAAGACCACCTCCTGCGTGAATCTGGCGGCTGCCCTGAAGGCCGCCGGGCAGCGCATCCTGCTGTGCGACTTTGACCCGCAGGCCAACGCCACCTCCGGTATGGGCGTGGACAAGACCGTATCCAACGGCATCTATGACGTGCTCATCAACAGCGTGGAGACGGAAAAGGCCATCGTCCGCACCTCCTATGGTGACGTGCTGCCCAGCAGCAAGGCGCTGGCCGGAGCCAGTGTGGAGATGATTGACCTGCCGGAGCGGCAGTTTCGGCTGCGGATGGCGCTGGAGCAGGTGCGGGACAACTACGACTACGTGTTCATCGACTGCCCCCCGTCGCTGGAACTACTGACCTTGAACGCCCTGTGTGCAGCGGATTCCCTGCTGGTACCTTTGCAGGGGGAATACTATGCGCTGGAGGGGCTTTCCGACCTGATGAACACCGTGCGGCTGGTGCGGCGGAGCCTGAACCCCAAGCTGGAGATCGAGGGTGTGCTGCTGACCATGTTCGACGGGCGCACCAATCTGGCCATTCAGGTGGCCCAAGAGGTGAAGCGCTTCTTCCCCGGCAAGGTCTACGCCACGGTGATCCCCCGGAATGTGCGGCTTTCGGAGGCACCCAGCCACGGAAAGCCCATCACCTCCTATGACCGCAGCTGCCGTGGGGCTGAGGCCTATGTGCAGCTGGCGCAGGAGTTTTTGAAGAGAAACAACGGATGAAAGGAGCGATCCCATGGCGAATCCATCCAAGGGCTTAGGTCGGGGACTGGCCGCCCTGCTGGGGGACGACGTGATGACCCCCGAAGAGGAGAAAACCAGCCTGTACCTGCCCATTTCCCAAGTAGAGAGCTGCGCTTCCCAGCCACGGAAGCAATTTGACCCGGACGCTCTGGCCGATCTGGCGGACTCCATCCGGGAGCATGGCATCATTCAGCCTCTGACGGTGCGAAAGCTGCAGTCAGGGTACTATCAAATCATCGCCGGCGAACGGCGCTGGCGGGCCGCCCGGATGGCGGGTCTGTCGGAGGTGCCGGCCATCGTCATCGAGGCCGACGACCGCAAGGCCATGGAGCTGGCCATGATTGAGAACCTCCAGCGGGAGGATCTGAACCCCATGGAGGAGGCTGAGGGCTACCAGACGCTGATGCAGCAGTACAACATGACCCAGGAGGAGACGGCCCAGCGGGTGGGCAAGTCCCGGTCCGCCGTAGCCAACGCCATGCGGCTACTGAAGCTGTGTCCCCCCGTGCGGGCCATGGTGGAGGACGGGCGGATCTCCAGCGGACACGCCAGAGCTATTCTCCCCCTCTCCCCTGCCATGCAGGAGTCGGCGGCCAACGCCATCATCAAGGACGAGCTGTCGGTGCGGCAGACAGAGCAGCTGGTGAAGAAGCTGACGGCTCCCCCCAAGACGGAGCAGCCGGAACCGGATGGGCTCTCCGTCGATTATGCCAAGGAGGCCGCCAAGGAACTGGGCAGCCGACTGGGCCGGGGCTGCCGCATCGTTACCGGCCGGAAAAAGGGCCGCATCGAACTGGAATACTACGGGGTGGAGGATCTGAATCAGCTGCTGGACGCTCTCCACGCCCTGAAAACCAAATAAATGTTTCACGTGAAACACAGAAAGAGGTCAGACTATGCTTGATATCAAATTTATCCGGGAGAACCCAGATGCCGTAAAGGAGAACATCCGCAAGAAGTTCCAGAATGCCAAGCTGCCGCTGGTGGACGAGGTCATTGCGTTGGATGCCGAGAAACGAGCCGCTGAGAACGAGGGCAATGATCTGCGGGCCCAGCGCAACAAGCTCTCCAAGCAGGTGGGGATGCTGATGGGACAGGCGAAGAAGGACCCCTCCAAGCTGGAGGAGGCCGAGGCGGTGAAGGCGCAAGTGAAGGCCGACGCCGACCGTCTGGCTCAGCTGGAGGAGATGGAGGAGAAGCTGAGCCAGCAGATCCACCACATCCTGCTGGTGATCCCTCAGATGATCGACCCCTCCGTGCCAATCGGCAAGGACGACAGCTGCAACGTGGAGGTAGAACGCTTCGGCGAGGCCACGGTGCCAGCCTTCGATATCCCCTACCACACGGACATCATGGAGCGATTCGACGGCATCGATCTGGACGCTGCCGGCCGGGTGTCCGGCAACGGCTTTTACTATCTCATGGGCGACATTGCCCGACTCCACGAGGCCGTGCTGGCCTATGGCCGGGACTTCATGATCAACAAGGGCTTCACCTACTGCATCCCCCCCTTCATGATCCACGGCAGCGTGGTGGAGGGCGTCATGAGCCAGACGGACATGGACGCCATGATGTATAAGATCGAGGGTGAGGACCTGTACCTCATCGGTACCAGCGAGCACTCCATGATCGGCAAGTTCATCGACCAGATCGTCCCGGTGGAGAGCCTGCCCCAGACCCTGACCTCCTACTCCCCCTGCTTCCGCAAGGAGAAGGGCGCCCACGGCATCGAGGAGCGGGGCATCTACCGCATCCACCAGTTTGAAAAACAGGAGATGATCGTGGTCTGCAAGCCGGAGGACTCCAAGGCGTGGTATGAAAAGCTGTGGCGTTACAGCGTGGAGCTGTTCCGCTCTCTGGATATCCCCGTGCGGCAGCTGGAGTGCTGCTCCGGCGATCTGGCGGACCTGAAGTGCAAGTCCTGCGACATCGAGGCCTGGTCTCCCCGGCAGCAGAAGTACTTCGAGGTGTGCTCCTGCTCCAATCTGGGGGATGCACAGGCCCGCCGCCTGAAGATCCGCTACAAGGACGAGAGCGGCCGGATGCAGCTGTGCCACACCCTGAACAACACCTGCGTGGCCCCTCCCCGGATGCTCATCGCCTTCCTGGAGAACAACCTCCAGCCCGACGGCACCGTGCTGATCCCCAAGGTGCTCCAGCCCTACATGGGCGGCTGCGAGAAGCTGGTTCCCAAACGCTGATTATGTAAACTCTCGGAGGATACCCATGAAGAAATTTCTGAGCGAGTTCAAGGAGTTCGCCCTGCGGGGCAACGTGCTGGACATGGCCATCGGCGTGGTCATCGGCGGCGCCTTCGGTAAGATCACCACCTCTCTGGTCAACGACGTCATCATGCCTCTGGTGGGGATGCTCATCGGCGGCATCGATCTGGGCCAGCTGGATATCGTACTGAAGCCCGCTGTTATGAACGGCGACGAGGTGGTCACGGCTGCCGTGACGCTGGGCATCGGCACCTTCCTCACCACCATCATCGACTTCATTCTGGTGGCGCTGGTGATCTTTCTTATGATCAAGGCCATCAACCGCTTCCACAAGAAGAAGGAAGAGGCCCCCGCCCCGGAGGAGCCCAAGGGTCCCACCAGCGAGGAGCTGCTGACGGAGATCCGTGACCTGCTGAAGGAGAAGAACCAGTGACCCCGGAGCAGCTGCTGCGGGAGGGTCTGGCGGTCTACGGGCTGCCGGCGGATGCAGCGGCCATCGAGGGACTGGAGGAGTTCTCCCGGCGGCTGCTGGAGAGGAATCAGGTGATGAACCTGACGGCCATCACCGATCCCTGCGACGTGGCGGCGCTGCATCTGCTGGATTGTGCGTACCTACTGACTGCTGCGGACTTCCGGGGGAAGTCCGTGGTGGATGTGGGGACCGGCGCCGGATTTCCGGGGATGCCCCTGCGGATCCTGGAGCCGAACTTCGACCTGACGCTGCTGGACAGTCTGGGCAAGCGGGTGGATTTCCTCCGGGAGACCGCCGACGCCATGGGACTGCGGCGGGTGCGCTGCGTCCACGCACGGGCGGAGGAGTTCGCCCGGAAGCACCGGGAGCAGTTCGACATCGCCACGTCACGGGCGGTGGCTCAGCTGAATGTACTGTGCGAGCTGACGCTGCCGCTGGTGAAGGTGGGCGGCGTGTTTCTGGCCATGAAATCCGTGGAGAGCGACCCGGAGCTGCAGGAGGCCCGCAGCGCCATCGCCCAGCTGGGCGGCGCTGTGGAGGACGTGACGGACTACACCATTCCGGGAACGGAGGTGACCCACCGGGTCGTTCGCATCCGGAAGGAGCGTCCCACGCCGGCGGGCTTCCCCCGTGCTTTCGCCCGCATCAAGAAAGCACCCCTGCGATAAAAACGGGATGGAAATGTCCCCGAAGCTGGGATTTGAGAAAATTTTTCTGAAAATTTTCATTTTTTCCTTTTCAAATGACGCAAGGAGGTATAAAATTGGGTAAAATCATAGCAGTCGTCTCCGGCAAGGGCGGCACAGGCAAGACCTCCTTTACAGCCAATGTGGGGCTGGCGCTGGCGGCGCTGGGGTGCCATACCCTGTGTCTGGACTGCGACATCACCCTGCGGAATCTGGATCTGGCGCTGGGGCTCAGCGACCGGGCTCTGATGGACTTCACCGACGTCATCGCCGGGCGATGTACGCTGGAGGATGCCGTGGTGCAGCACCCCAAGTATCCCAAGCTGCACCTGCTGACAGCCCCCCTGTCGGCCCGGCCCGTGCCCATTGCACCGGAGCAGATGAAAGCGCTGCTGGACCGCATCCGGCAGACCTACGACTACTGCCTGATCGACGCCCCGGCGGGTCTGGGGATGGGTTTCCATCTGTCCAGCGACTACGCCGACCGGGCGGTGGTGGTCACCAACACCGACGCCTCCTCCCTGCGGGACGCCCAGCGCACCGTCATGGAGCTGGACCGTCTGGGACGGGGCAACCTTCATCTGGTGGTGGGCCGGGTGGAGAAGAAGCTGCTGCGAAGCCTTCACACCACCATCGACGACGCCATGGACGCAGCGGGTCTGCCGCTGCTGGGCGTGGTACCGGAGGACCGGAACGTCCCCTATGCCCTGAACACCGGCATCCCCTTGCGGGAGTGCAGCAACTACGCCGCAAGGGCTTACGAGAATATTGCACGGCGCATCATGGGGCAGCGTATCCCCCTGATGCGTATCTGAATCCATAGAAGAGAGGAGCGAATAACATGAATATCGCCTTGATCGCCCATGATAACAAAAAGGAACTGATGGCTCAGTTCTGCACCGCCTACTGCGGGATCCTGGCTCAGCATACCCTGTGCGCCACCGCCACCACCGGCCAGATCATCTCCGACGCCACGGGGCTGACCATCCACCGGTTCCTGTCCTTCTCCCACGGCGGCGGCCAGCAGATCGCTGCCCGCATCGCCTACAACGAGATCGATCTGGTGCTGTGCTTCGACGATCCCCGCAACAAGACCCCCAACGAGGACATCGCCAACATCTATCGCCTGTGCGACCAGAACAACATCCCCTATGCCAGCAATCTGGCCTCGGCGGAGATGCTGGTGCTGGGTCTGGCCCGCGGCGATCTGGATTGGCGCAACATCGTCAATCCCAAAACCAAGCCCTTTACCGCTTGACATTTCCCTGCATATCCCCTACAATAGACTGCGTTCAAACCGCTATGACGGAGCATGAGTAGCCTGTCCCTGCCGGTGAAGAGAGGTGCGCCACGGCTGCAAGCGCACTGCGGCACACAGTGTGAAGGACGGCTTCACCAGCGGAGATGGAGACATCTGCGGCCGCTCCCCGCAACAGGAGCCAGAAAGGGCCTTACGGCCGAAATTGGGTGGCACCACGAAGCAATGCGCTCTCGTCCCAATCACGGGACGGGAGCGTTTTTTCGCATCCCCCCTCCCCTGCCGCCGGTGCGGCACGTTTTCCACAAATTCCCACATTTTTCCACAAAGGAGCATGACTATGGCAAAGATCACCCCCCGGACGCTGTCCGGATTTATGGAGCTGCTGCCCGCCCCGCAGCAGCAGCTGGAGCGGATGATGGACATCCTCCGCAAGACCTACGCTCTCTACGGCTTCACGCCGCTGGATACCCCCGTCATCGAGGCCAGCGAGGTGCTGCTGGCCAAGGGCGGCGGCGAGACGGAGAAGCAGATCTACCGCTTCCAGAAGGGCGACGCCGATCTGGCCCTGCGGTTTGACCTGACGGTGCCGCTGGCCAAGTATGTGGCCCTCCACGGCGGCGACCTGTCCTTCCCCTTCCGCCGGTATCAGATCGGCAAGGTGTACCGGGGGGAGCGGGCCCAGCGGGGCCGGTTCCGGGAGTTCTATCAGGCGGACATCGACATCATCGGAGACGGCAAGCTGGATATCGCCAACGAGGCGGAGATCCCCTCCATCATCTACCAGACCTTCACCCGGCTGGGGCTGAAGCGGTTCCAGATCCGGGTCAACAACCGGAAGATCCTCAACGGCTTTTATGCCATGCTGGGGCTAACGGAGCAGTCCGGCGACATCATGCGCACCGTGGACAAGCTGGATAAGATCGGCCCCGACAAGGTCCGGGGGCTCCTCACTGGGGAGCTGGGCCTCACCGAGGCGGCCGCCGGGGATATCCTGCGCTTCATCGCCATCACCGGCTCCAATCAGGAGGTGCTGACGGCGCTGGAGGGCTATCGGGGCCGCAATGAGGTGTTCGACGCCGGCCTTACCGAGCTGGAGACGGTGGTGAAGTATCTGGCGGCCTTCGGCGTACCGGAGGAGAACTTCGCCGTGGACCTGACCATCGCCCGTGGGCTGGACTACTACACCGGCACGGTGTACGAAACTACCCTGCTGGATCATCCGGAGATCGGCTCCGTCTGCTCCGGTGGACGGTACGACAATCTGGCGGAGTACTACACCGACCGGCAGCTGCCCGGCGTGGGCATCTCCATCGGCCTGACGAGACTGTTCTACGTGCTGGGCGAGCAGGGGATGCTGAACCCCCAGCTGCCCACGGCCCCGGCAGATGTGCTGATCCTGCCCATGACGGCGGAGCTGACCCCCGCCATCCAGCTGTCCACCCGGCTGCGGGCAGCCGGAGTGCGGACCCAGCTCTACACCGAGCAGAAGAAGTTCAAGGCCAAGATGAACTATGCCGACAAGATCGGCGTCCCCTATGTGGTGTTTCTGGGAGACGACGAGGTCAGCGCCGGGGTGGTGGCCTGCAAGGATATGGTTTCCGGCGAGCAGACCACGCTCCCCTTCGACGAGACCCTCCAGCGCATCCGGGAGGGACTGGTCCTCCGGGAGCAGGGCAGCGTTATCGTGGAATAAGGGCAAAATCCGATAACAGAAAGCAATATTCCATAGAAATATTACGATACATTATCAGAAAACAGGAGTGAAAGCTATGATGCAGATGCGTACCCATACCTGCGGGGAGCTGCGGCTGGCCGATGCCGGGAAGTCCGTGAAGATCGTAGGTTGGATGGAAAATGTCCGGGAGGTGGGCAGTAACTTCGCCTTTGTGGTGCTGCGGGATTTCTACGGCACCACGCAGGTGGTCATCGAGTCCGAGGAGATGATGGCCATCATCCGGGACCTGAACAAGGAGTCCACCATCAGCGTGGAGGGCGTCGTCCGGGAGCGGGCCAGCAAAAACCCCAAGCTGCCCACCGGCGACATTGAGGTGGTCCCCAGCAAGATCGAGGTGCTGGGCCGCTGCCGCTACAACAGCCTGCCCTTTGAGATCAACCGCAGCCGGGAGGCCGACGAGACCCAGCGCCTGAAGTACCGGTATCTGGACCTGCGGAACCCCGCCGTGAAGAACAACATCGTCCTGCGCTGCCAGGTGGTGGCCGCTCTGCGGGCTGCCATGACGGAGCACGGCTTCCTGGAGATCACCACCCCCATCCTGACGGCCTCCTCCCCGGAGGGCGCACGGGACTATCTGGTGCCTGCCCGGAAGCATCCCGGCAAGTTCTATGCCCTGCCACAGGCCCCCCAGCAGTTCAAGCAGCTGCTGATGACTTCCGGCTTCGACCGGTACTTCCAGATCGCCCCCTGCTTCCGGGACGAGGACGCCCGTGGCGACCGCTCTCCCGGCGAGTTCTACCAGCTGGATATGGAGATGGCCTTCGCCACGCAGGAGGACGTGTTCGCCGTGCTGGAGGACGTGCTGCCTCCCATCTTCGCCAAGTTCGGCACCTATAACGTTGCCTCTGCTGCTCCCTTCCGCCGCATCCCCTACAACACGGCGCTGGAGACCTACGGCTCCGACAAGCCGGATCTGCGCATCGACCTGACCTGCAAGAATGTCAGCAGACTCTTTGAAAACAGCGAGTTCGAGCCCCTGCGGGGCCAGACCGTGAAGATGGTGGATATCTCTGACTGCACCCTGACACGCAAGCAGGTGGAAAAGCTCCTGTCCGACTGCGAGGTGCAGTCCGGCAGCAAGGCCTACTGGTTCAAGGTGGACGAAAAGGGTGAGCTGGCCGGCGGCATCGCCAAGTTCGTCACCGACCTGCGGCCCCAGCTGGAGCAGGTGCTGACGCTGGCACCCAATACGCTGGTGGTGGTGGCCGCCGGTGCATCGGCCACCAAATCCGCCGGTGTGCTCATCAAGACCTTCGGCGCCGCCTGCGCCGGTCATATGGATCAGGAGCGCTACGAGTTCTGCTGGATCGTGGACTTCCCCATGTATGAGATCGGCGACGAAAGCGGTGAGCTGGAGTTCTGCCACAACCCCTTCTCCATGCCCAGCGGCGGGCTGGAGGTGCTGCTGAAAGCCGAGCGGGGCGAGATCGATCCCCTGACCATCACCGCCGACCAGTACGATCTGGTGTGCAACGGCGTGGAGCTCAGCAGCGGCGCCGTCCGGAACCACGATCCGGAGATCATGGTGAAGGCTTTCGAGCTGGTGCGGCTGGGCGAGGAGGACGTGAAGAAGAAGTTCCCCGCCATGTACAACGCCTTCTGCTACGGCGCACCTCCCCATGCCGGTATCGCTCCGGGCGTGGATCGCATGGTGATGCTGCTGGCGGGCGAGAGCTCCATCCGGGAGATCATCCCCTTCCCCATGAACAAGAACGCTCAGGACGTCATGATGGGCGCTCCCTCCACCGTGGAGCAAAAGCAGCTGGATGAGCTGCATATTGCTATTACAGCGCTGGAGGAGGAATAATTACTGAACCAAGTGCCTGCTGCTTATGGCAGCAGGCACTTGGTTTATAGGTCATTTTCTTTTGTCTCCAGCGGCATACTTTTTCAATAGACTTTTTTTGCATAAGGAACGTGCCTCCGACGGCCCACTTTTCCCAGCAGTTTTTCTTTTGTGCCTCCGGCGGGAGGCGCCCAAACCCTGAAAAATTTTCCCTTGACGGACGGGGGAAAACATGATACCCTTGAAGTGTTACAGGCGATGATGGGCGTGGCGGCCCGGAGCTGCGGGAGGAAATGCCCGCCGGAAGCCCCGTTAGCGGCACGAGAGTGTGGAGCAATCCAAATTCAGGTGGAACCACGGACTTTTCAGTTCGCCCTGAGCTGCGTCGGCAGTTCAGGGCGTTTTTTATTTTAACTGAGCTGGAAATCCATCATACAAAGGAGAATCGTCATGAAAAACACGGAAAAAACCATGGACAAGATCGTGGCCCTGTGCAAAAATCGGGGCTTCGTCTTTGCCGGCTCCGAAATTTACGGGGGCCTGGCCAACACCTGGGACTACGGTCCTCTGGGCGTGGAGCTGAAGAACAACATCAAAAAGGCGTGGTGGAAGAAGTTCGTTCAGGAGAACCCCTACAACGTGGGGCAGGACGCCGCCATCCTCATGAACCCCCAGACCTGGGTGGCCAGCGGCCATCTGTCCGGCTTCTCCGATCCTCTGATGGACTGCCGGGAGTGCAAGGAGCGGTTCCGGGCGGACAAACTCATTGAGGATTGGTGCGGCGAGAACAGCGTGGAGCTGCCCAAGCCCATCGACGCCTTCACCCAGCAGGAGATGAAGGACTTCATCGAGGAACACAACATCCCCTGCCCCTCCTGCGGCAAGCACAATTTCACCGACATCCGGCAGTTCAACCTGATGTTCAAGACCTTCCAAGGCGTCACCGAGGACGCCAAGAACACGGTGTATCTGCGGCCTGAGACGGCGCAGGGCATCTTCACCAACTTCGTCAACACCCAGCGCA